>Ga0302244_1000760_pt1 | contig 23309 bp, 41 predicted proteins | sample AAG_UR_Phe_MG_FD_193513 | JGI IMG/M metagenome (GOLD analysis project Ga0302244, IMG submission 193513) | Enriched activated sludge microbial communities from anaerobic digester in WTTP, New Holstein, Wisconsin, United States - AAG_UR_Phe | ecosystem: Engineered > Bioreactor > Anaerobic >... | reverse complement strand
GTCGCGTGTGATAGCCCAATCAAAAACGTGGGGCGTCCACAGTACCTTTTACCGTCTCATCCTCGCGTAAATGCTTTGCAGTGTATTCCGCCAGATGTTATCGATGTCGTTTCCTGATCGCAACTGCGTGAGTGAGCGCGTCCGCCATCGATTGATGCGCGGCTGTTTGATTGCATCGGTTTTCTGTAATCGTTTTATTTTATGTTGCCTGAATTGATATAAGCCCTTCGCCATGCTGCCCCGTTTTGTGGGTATGTTCTCGGAGAGCATGAACTCACCACCGCCACGACTGCCGAGAACGCGCAGCATGAACATAAACGAGCCCTTGAGAGTGTGTGCCTGGAATTGTGCGGGCTTGTAAAATTTATTCGATGACCGCATCCGTGCCCGCTGTATCATCTGCGCCCGTTTATTTCCTGCCCTGGCTGCAAGGGTGGGTGCATGCTTGCTCGTCGAGGTTTTTCCTTCCTGCTGCTCCTCCCATCCCGTGAACCGTTCGCGCTTGATTGAGTAGACCTCGGCGATCTGCTGCTCGATACGGGTATTTCTCGCCTTCGTGACCTTGATCGATGACGCAACAAAGCGTGGGTTGCGGACGATCATGGAATCGGCGATATTTTTCAGGTCGTATTCACGGGTCTTAAATGCCAGCGATGTCAGCACGTTTGACACGCCGTAATTGATCGACCTCGGCGCGTTCTGGCATAGTTCGCGGAATTGCTTGAATCCGCGCGGGTCCATGTAGAGAATGTCGGACATGGGTATATATGAACACGGGGCAAGGGGAAAGTAAATATTATTTTCGCGGTTTCAGGTATGCCTCCATAATTTCGTGGAACAGGTAGGCCGCTGTTTTTCCCTCGGCTTTGTATTGCGCTTGGATTTCCTTGAAGGCCTGTATGTCATCTTGAAACCCGGAAATCAAAATATTTATTTTCATAATCCCTCCGTAAAATATTAACTCCATTAAAAACCATATAAGAGAATAGTAAATATATTTTTATAATGTTTATTATTTTTATCCGACATAATCAGAGTATAGCACATCGGCATTTTTAAAGGTGCTATAAGTGCTATATACAAATGTGGTCAATAACTGAACGAAAACACTACAAAACACAGTATAACTATACACATAATACATAATATACATATAATATATCTATACTATATCTATCTATCTATCTATCTATCTACCTGTTAGCTGTTATAGCGTTTATAGCAGTAAATCAAGTCAAAATGTTTTTCAGAAATATTGCTGAATGGGAAAATATATTAATATCTCTCTGTTCTATAGTGTGACATGATCCGGTGCTAAACGTGCTGAATATGCTAACTCCTGAACTGTTCAAGGTTTAGAGATTTTATTTTATAGCACTTTCCTGCTAAACCGGCGCTATATAGCAGTTTTTTTCAGAAAAAATCAAAAAATCGCTTGACGGATAAATAATGATTGTGTATTATGTAAGTAATAACAGATTAACGGAGGGACGTGATGATGACGATGATAATGAACAGAACGCAGGACGAACGCGGAATATCGGTTGAAGCGTTTTGCGGAAATAAATCAGCATTTATTTATATTGCAAAAAATTATATTTCGGTTGTATGCAACAACGCATCACACAGAGTATTCAGGGGAATGGGAAGAATGTTTAAAAACTTCGACGAGGCTCTGGAAGCGTATCAGTCAAGCGAAATGAAAAACATTATTGAAGCCGCAAGGGAAATCGCATAAACAGCGCAACCACGCCGGGAGCGATCCCGGCGATAACCGGAGGAATCATGACCCGCAAGAACATCAGTATCAGTAACAACATCGCCGACCGATGGGCGGAGATCGAGCAGGCCGCGCAGGAGTACGGCCGCGAGATCGGCGTACAGGTCGGGGTGGCTGTTTTCGTGGTTAATGTATTATGGAAACAGTACAAGGAAAATATGAAGGGAGGACGGAAATGATATTCCTGAAATTTAAGAAAGGAAGACTTGAGGAGCTTTACCGATGCCGGACCATTGAACAGGCGGAGCGGTTCTGTGTCGAGAACGGGATCGGCGATGAGCACATTATTTCTGTGGTCAGGTATGTGTGATGACCGCCAGCGACATCGCCGCCATGAGTGCGGCATATCAGGCCGGGCCAGCTGCGTGCGTCTCCCGGATGTGTCCGGGGAAATGGCAGATCAACCCGATATTCGGCCATCACCCGGTGCTGTTCGGCACTCGCCGGGAGGCTATGGACATGGTGCGGCGCGTAGTAGAGAACGCCGCGAGCGAGGAATAATGACCGTCACCATAACCATTCCCGACGCCCAGGCCAATGCGCTCGCCCAAGCACTCAAGCGCGCCGGGTTCAACGACTGGAGGCGGCTTTCGGCCGATGATAAGGAATCCTACGCCGCACAATTCGCAGCGGAGGAAGTCAGGCGGGCGCTCACTGACGCCGGGATAAATCCGCGCTGATGCGACAGAAGATTACTTATAAGAAGCGGTGAGTTTTTCTCACCGTGAGAAAAAAGTCCAATGTGTGTATTAAAATCTAATGATGATAATATATCATAATATACATGCTGTGTCAATATATATTTGGTTAAGCCATTTATGATTAATAGTAATAATATCGGCAAAACTGGAAATAAATTATTACTTTTTATCATATTTTTTTATTGACAAAAATGGTTAAGCAAAACTATAACCACAATATCAAACAGTAGAGGGCAGACAATGAAGGCAACACCGCAAATCAACAGGTCGTATCAGACGCCCGCGACGCTCCTTGCTCGCGTGGAAAAGCTCGTAAAAAAGCGCGGTCTCTCGGTTGACGGCCGGAAATTCAGCGTAAACGCCGCACATAATGAGGCGTTGATGATGTGGGTGGAGCGGGAGGAGGCGAAATACAAGCGCCCCCGCAAGCCCGCACAGGAGGCAACCGCATGAACAGGCAGGAACGCCGAAAGGCGAAACGAAATCAGCACCATAACATCCACACGAAGCGATACCACAGCGCGGCGTCGCGGGAGCGGTCAATCAAATACATAGCATATCTTAAATCTAATCCTGTATCGGAGGCCGCGTCATGAATCGCATCCTGACCCCTGAAGTCACCGACGCCATCACGCGCGTGCTGAAATGCGGCGAGGTCACGCACCCGGGCGATGAATGGAAGCGCGTGGATGCAGGCGTCCATTTCGACCACATGCTCGGCCATCTGGAGGCAGCAACACGGGGCGGGGTTGATGAATATTCCGGCGAGCTGCACCTCGCCCACGCCATCACGCGCGGGATCATGGCGCTGCATCATGTATTGACAGGGGGGCGGATATGATCCAAGCCCACATATTCACCAACTGCACCGCCTCGGCGCCGTCAACGGAAATGCTCCGGCGCACGTATAACAGTTTTTATACTGCGTTCGGACATCTCCCGCTCACGATCTGGATCGACCCGAACCCGAACGTGCGGAAATACGAGCGATACCACCACAACCTCGCGAATAAATTTGGGGCCGAAAACCTGCGGAAATCGTCGTCCCTGTCCGACGGCTATATCCGCGCGATTAAGGAATCAGACGCGGAATATCTGTTGATGCTGGAGCACGATTGGATCATCGACCGCACCAGGCTACAGCACACGCTCACGGAAATCATCACGGCAATGCGGGGGCGTGAGATCGATCACCTGCGATTTAACAAGCGCGAGAATACGCCCGAGTCATGGGACCGTGAACTCACCGAATACAAGGACGCCGATTTCCAATATTGCCGCACAAACAACCTGAGCAACAACCCGCACATTTTACGCAGACAGGCGGGGATGGAATGGATCGAGAAACGCTGGATCGAGGTCAAGCCGGGCAGCGACGGGATCGAACAAAACCACCTCCGCAACCCGAACACATGGGGGGCGATCTATGGCGGGTTAAATTATCCGCAAGTCATCCACCATCTCGACGGATCGGGCAAGTGGGCCGGCCGCGACGAGGGCGATCTGAAAGCTCAGGAATTGACAAGCATCGTCATCCCCTCGCTCCTGTCGCATGACGAAAACCGCGCGCTCGAAGATCACATCCGCGAACAGGCAACGGGCAATATCGAGATCGTTTCAACCTGCCGGAAACTCTCGGCGGCGGGCAATCGCAACCTCGCCCTGGAGATGGCAACCGGCGATTTCATCATCATGCTCGACGACGACATCCGCGACCTGCCCGTAGGGTTCGACCGCGTGATGGTTGACGCGCTCAAGGCTCACCCGGAATGGGGGATCGTCGCGGCTCGGTTACTCAACGCAGACGGCACGATCCAGCACACATGCACCGATAACGCCGACACCGAGAGCGAGTACATCACCGACGAGATTGTCCCGGGCGCCTGCATGGCGTTCCGGCGGTCCCCGGTGAGATTCGACGAGCACTTCATCGCGTGGGGTTATGAGGACAGCGACTACTGCCACCGTTTCCCCGGTGCGAAAGTGGTCCTGAACCGCCTCCGGGTCACGCACTTAAACCAGGAGAAGGGCCGCAACGTCGCGGACTGGAAAAAAAACACCGATCACTTCAACAAAAAATGGGGAGTCAAAAAAAAAAGATGAATCCGTTTCGTGCCGTGACACCGGAGGGGTATGTATCCCCAAAATCATTCACCAGCTCTGGATCGGCCCAAAGCCTGCGCCCGATCACTGGATGCGCACATGGAGAGAGCTTCATCCTGATTGGGAATATGTACTCTGGGACGAGCGCCGGATTGAGTCGATGCACTGGACAAACCAGCGGCACATCGAACATTATTGGAGTCAGCAAGCATGGCATGGCGTGGCTGATGTGTGCGGCTATGAAATCCTGTACACGTTCGGCGGGCTCTGGATTGGAGCAGATAGCGAGTGCCTGCACCCCGTCGATGAGCTGTTCCAGGACGCGCGTTACGATGCGTTCAGCGTGTACGAGCAGGAGCGCATCCGGCCCGGTCTGATATCGCCGCTCATGGCGAGCACGCCCGGCAATGTATTCACGCGCGCGCTGATTGTCGGCCTGTCAGAGAAACGCGAGTTGACGGACAAGCCCTGGCGGGAGACGGGCAATCTCTACATGAAGATCATGCACGAGCGCATCAGGCACAAGGGTTTCAAGGTGTTCCCGTCGCATTATTTCAACACGCCGCACTATACCGGGCTTGACTACAAGGGGCCTGACCGTAAATACGCCCGCCAGCACTGGGGCACGACCAAGGGGTTATATTGAGATGGGTAAAATATATTTGAAGCGGGTTCCGGAGCATAAGACGATGACGTGCCATGACATAAACCGGAAATACTGTGTTTTCAGAACCGCGAAATATGCGGCTGAGCATAAATGCCCGCGAGACGAGCGCGGCTTGCTGCTATGCATGGCGGATTATGTTTTCCGTCTCGCCACGCCGCGCGAAATCGCCGCGTACCTCAAGCGTCACCCGGAGGCCCGATAATGCCAGCACCAATCAACATCAGCGCGAGCAGATCGGCGGCGGTTTTGGGCCTGTCGAAATGGTCAACGCCCGTTCTGGCATGGCTCCAGATCATGGGCGAGGAGTTTTGTCGGGAGCATGGCTACGAGTTCCCGGTGGTCGAGTACAGCCCCGCGATGCGGTGGGGGCACGCCTTCGAGAGTTCCATCATCGAGCTGGCGGAACGGGCGCAGGGTCAGACGATCACCGACCGCGAGGAGCTTTACACCGCCCATGATTATCTGACCTGCCACATCGACGGGCGCTACTCACCGATAACATTACACGAGGGCAAGACCACAAACATCCGCACCTTCCGCGATGAGTGGGGCGAACCGGGAAGTGACCGCATACCGCGCGAGTACATGCTTCAGTGCCAGCACCAAATGATCTGCACCGGAGCCGACACCGTGATCGTGTCCGTGCTCGTATTTCCGCGCATGGTCGACGAGTGGGAAGCGATGGGGATTGTGCCGGAGAATGATTGCGGACAGTGGCACCTCACCCGCGACACGCTCCCTGAAGACTGGGCGTATGTCCTCAATCAGATGGGCTACTTCCACCAATACACCGTCCACGCACACCCGGAGCTGCAATCGCTCATGCTTGAGAAATACCGGGAGTTCTGGCACCACGTTGAGACCGCGACGCCCCCGCCTGTGCGTGATTACGACGACATCCGCGCGCTCGTTCGTGATCCCGTGGGGACGGTGATCTGTGACGATGAGATGGCGCGCATGATCGCGGAATACCGGCACATCGGCACCGAGATCAGCGCCACCGGGACGCTGGCCCGCCGCCGCGATGAACTGAAAACCGCCGTCCTCGACCGAGCGCGGATGCAGGGTGCAGTGGTTGACGATGACAGTCAGGATAAATGGATACTCCGCGACCAGCAGGGCCGGAAGTTGGGGAGTTATGGGAAGGATAAAAATGGAAGACTGGGGTTTCGGTAGGATGAACGTGGCTTGGCATGGCCGGGCGCGGCTCGGCAAGGCAAGGCAAACTTTAATTAACAGAGGTAACCAATGAGTCAACAAACAGCAGTATCAACAGACGCGGCGGCGGGGGAGTTCCTGAACAAGTTTCAGAAATCCCTGAAGGACTACGCCATCCGCAAATACGACGGCAGGGCGTTTTTAAAATCGGCGATGATCGCGATCGCGGACAACCCCACGCTCGCGGAGTGCCTGAAGACAGATGCGGGCAAGCGCTCACTTTTCAACGCGATGCGCTACGCGGCGACGACGGGACTGTCACTCAACCCGCAGGAGGGCAAGGCGGCGCTCATCGGGTATTCGGGTAAAATCCAGTACCAGGTCATGAAAAATGGCATGATCGATCTCGCGCTGGAATCGGGTCGGGTTGAGTTCATCACCGCCGATTACGTCAGGGAGAACGACGAGTTCAGGATCACAAAGTCAATCGACGGCGACAAGTACACATTCGCCCCGGCCCTGCGTGATCGCGGCGGCGTGCTCGGTTACTACGCCGCGCTGAAACTTGCAAGCGGCGCCACGCATGTCAAGTGGTTGACCGCCGAGGAAGTCAAGGCGCACAGGGAGAAATACTCGAAGGCGTCACAGATGCCCGAGATCGGCTACGGCGTCAAGACCGTCATGAAAGCGCTGCTCCGGTCGGTGTCGATCTCTGACGCGCTCGACCGCGTGATCGGGCAGGACGACGCGATCGAGGCGGAGTTCACCGTCCACGGCACGACTGCAGACGATACCGCGGCGGCGCTGGCGAAACCCGACAAGCCCGTCAAGCCCGACCCGGAGCAGGGGGAATTATTGTAGTGACTCACCCGCCTCGATGGGGCGGTTAAATTATACGATGAAAGGACCGCGGACGTACACAGGGAATTAGTTCAACCGGGCCCGGCGGTATATCCGGGCACGGCAGCGTGGCGGAATGGTACGCACACATAGCGATCACGCGTGTGGATGCAGGTTCGAGTCCTGTCGCTGTCGAATTCAGGGCGGTCGGGGATTGGCTGAAGGCAGCCTCCATGTGAACCGATAAAAGCTGTCCCTGATAACAGCACTTGACAGCCCGGAGAGACGGGCACTAAGGCAGCGTGGCGAAATGGTAGACGCGGCAACGTGTGAGGCTAACGCTAATTCAGTGCCCCGGCAATCCACAGCGGAACCGGTGCCGGTTCGATCCCGGCCGCTGCCAAATGTTATAGGCTCGCGGATGCGGCGTCAGCCGAGCGCATGTTCGACAGGCGCACGAAACGCACAGAGCCGGAAAGCGGCGGGGGTCTACTCCTGCCCCCGTATCCGCACATTTTAAGATAAACGAGGTAACACATGAACATCGGATCGGCGTGGAAGAAAACGAGCAGGGACGGGAAGTCGTATCTGTCGTGCGTGGTGCAGTCGCCATTTCTGCCGGATGGCGAGATCAGGTTCGCGATATTCCCGGTTGACGAGAAGCGGTCGGACAACTCGCCCGACTACGCGATCGTATGGAATAAGGCGAAACCAGAAGGCGGGAATAACAACGAGGAGATCCCGTTCTAATGACCCACCCACTCGACCCGAACGTCGGCGCGGTTCTGCGTGATATGGCGCGGGAATCGCTGGCACGGCTCGACCAGGAGCGGCGCGGCAAGGCAAGGCAGCTCTGCAATCGCGGTCAGGATAAATATTTATCACTGTGTCCGCCTGGTCATGTCACGCGCCGGGAGATCGCGTCAACGTATGGGCTGTCGATCGGGACAATACAGTATTACGTGCGGGTGGGGAAAATCCCCTGCACCCGGGTCAAGAATCACATCTATTTCGTACCGGCGAGGGTTGAGGCGGCACTACTCAAAATCGATCACAGGAGGGGGCGGAAATGAAAATCAAATGTACGGTATCACCTGCGGGGTTATGCGGGACTGAGTGTCCGCATGGATGGCGGTTCGGTTCGGAGTTCGTGACGCGCGTGGGCTCGTCCATGTGCTCCGATCACTGCCGATTCTTCGCCGGGTTCGCAAGTCCCGGTGAGGTCGAGTGTAATTTTGATGGAGGGAAATCATGATCACCGGCACATGGTTCGTCGCGCTCGTCGTGCTCATGCTCATTCTCTGCGGGGCGTGGGAATATTACACAGGGAGGAAGTCATGACAATACGGGGATTTCTGATCGGGCTGGCGACGCTCACATTGGCGGGATTCTGCATCGGCTGGATCATCGGTGTCGCGGTCGCCGTCGTCCGGTTTATCGTGGGGGTGATGGCATGACACCCGTGCGGTTTGATTATTGCTGCCTCCGGTGCTGGCACACATGGAGGAGCGAGAAAAAATACACGTACTGCCCGAAATGCAAGAGCAAGAATCTCGACGTCAAAAACGAGGTGATATTATGATGCCAGTGCGCGCCGTACCCTGCGAAGTATATTCGAGAGTGGTGGGATATTTCCGCCCGGTGAGCCAGTGGAATCCCGGCAAGCGTTCGGAGTTCAGCGACCGCAGACCGTACCGGGTGGCGGGGGTAGTGGATGCCCGATAAACACCTCACCACCCGCCTGCGCCTGCGTGAATATCTCCAGCGCAAGGGCGTTGTGTACAATGAGCGCAGGAAAACATGGCGCTGCCCGAGCCCGAATCACACCGACGATGGACCATCGGCGGTATTCTATGAGCACGGGAAAAATTCAAACTATCCTGTCCTCTATTGTCCGGTGTGCGAAGGCGCTGGACGCGATTACGTGTGGGGAATTTTCGACGTGGCGGGACTCCTCGACGGCGTGAGCGCGTTCAAGGACAAGGTGAAATCGGTCAACGCCACACTCGGGATTGTGGAGGAGGAGAAACCGAAATCGAAAACGCCGCTCCCGTTCCCCGAAGGCCGCGAGCGAGAATTCAACGAGAAAATAAAATCCATCGCAGCCGAAAAGGGATGGGGCAAGGTCGCGGGTTCGTGGAAGTATCATGATGCCGATGGTAAGGTCATCGCGCTTGATGTGCGGTTCGAGGCGGAGGGGCAGAAAAAAACCGTACTCACGTTCTGGTACAACGGCGCGCTCAAATGGGCGGGCGCCCCCGTGCTGGTGTATGGGCTGCATGAACACATAACGGCTGATAAATCGATACCGAGGTTAATCCATGAAGGCGCGAAATGTGCGGACGAGGCGAGAAAACATCTTAACGGATTTATACACGTGTCGTGGTCTGGAGGCAGCGGTAAAGCCGCGCTGGCGGATTGGTCGGTTTTATCGAATTATCAGGTGTGCTTTTACCCTGATGATGATACGCCGGGAGCAAATGCGGCGAATCAGGTCAAGCGGGTTCTTCCGCATCTGAACATCGTCAAACCCATCCCCGCCGCGCGCGAGCTGAAACCGAAAGGCGCGGATATTGTCGAGGCGTTGCAGGTCATGAGCCCCGACGAGCTGACCGCGTACATCCTGAACCCCGAGAACCACGTTTCCGACGTGGCTCCGTCCGAACCCCCGAGCGAGGCAACCCACGAGAGGCCGCCCACCTCTCCCTCGCCGGACGGGGCCACCTCCGAGATGCCGTTCAAGGTGCTGGGAATCGGCGATGATGGACGCGCGTATTTCATCACCGAGGCCGGGCGCATCATTGACTGCAACCTCGACGGGCTCACAAAATCCAAGCTCATGGTATTGACGGGCCGGTGGTATTGGCGCGATCGTTACGGGCACGACGGCAAGATCGTATGGGATGACGCAATCGACGACATGATCCGCATCTCACAGAACCGCGATCACAATGAGTCACGGGTACGGGGGCGGGGCGCATGGCGTGACGGCGATATGATCAGCTACCACGACGGCGTGAACACATACGGCGAGCATGCGCCGGGCGTGACCTACATCCGGTTATCACACAAGGACATCGGCATCAACGACGAGCCCGCGAGTGCCGACACCGTGAAGCGTGTCCGGGACACCGTGTTCCGGCTCAGTTTCGAGACGCCCGCTGATGCTGTCCGCTGCCTGGGTTGGGCCACACTCGCCCCGTTCGCGGGTGCGTTGAAGTTCAGACCGGCGATGTTACTCACCGGCCCCTCGGGTTCAGGGAAATCGACGGTGGCAAACCAGCTCATGCGCAAGCTCTCCAACTGCGAGTGGATGGATGGATCAGGCACGACGGTTGCGGGAGTGCGCGGGAAAATTCAGCGCGACAGTTGCGCCGTGATATTCGAGGAAACCGAGCGCGACACGGAAAAGAAGAAGATTAACCGCAATGAATTATTTTCTCTCATGCGCGTGAACGTGACCGATGACGCCCCCGACACCGTGAAGGGCACGAAAGACGGCGGGTTCCACTCGTTTAAAATGCAAAATATGTTCGGGTTTATCGCCATCGACCCGACGATCGACAGCGTGGCAGATGAGAACCGGGTATTCAGGATCAACATGGTGCCGCCGACGAATCAGGGAGAGTGGAAGCAGATTGAAACCATCCTCGGCGGGTTACTCAATGAGACGAATTGTCGGGCATTGCGCGCGCTGACATGGCGCAAACTGAAAACAATATTTGCGCTGTCAGACAGGATCGTCGACGCGATCAGGGAGAAAACCGGCCGCGATTACCGATCATCCTACAGCGACGCCATGCTCGCCGCCGCGTTCATGGTTGTGTGGTCGAGCACTGATAATCCCACCGATGCACAGATTGAATCCATGTTGAATAAATATTATGCCTTCCAGCCCGCGGAGGCGCACAGGGATGAGGCCGCGGAAGTGGTGGACCGGCTCCTCGATGAGGTGATCGAGGTCATGCATGAGAACACGCGCGAGAAACTCACGATCATGGAGTGCCTGACCCGCGCCGTGAATATGAGCTACGATCAGGACGGGCAGGCGATTGAGGTCAGCCCCCCACGAGCGGCGGCATACAAGCAACACGTGGCGCGGTATGGTCTGAAAATCGTCGATGGTGACGGGCTCGCGATCGTGAATAAGCATCACCAAATCCAGCGCATCACCGGGCTCGGTGACGGTTATCAGCGCGTGTTGAAACGACATCGCGCATGGGCTGAAGGGAGCAGGCAGGTGATGTTTCCCGACGGGAAGAACCGGCGCTGTACAGTCCTGCGCGGCATAGTCGGGGGCAAGCACGTCCCCACCGACGATGAACAGTTGGAGGCATTGATGGTATGATAGAGTTAAACCAGATAATCCACGCCGACTGCATGGACGTGATGTGCGATATACCAGACAAGCATTTTGAGCTTGCGATTGTTGACCCGCCGTATGGACTGGAACGGTATAATAAAAATGACGGTGGCAACAGTAATAAAATAAAATCTTTTGGCGATAAAGATAAAAATTGGAATAATATAAAACCCGATAATTTGTATTTTAAAGAATTATTCAGAATTTCAGAAACCCAAATTATATGGGGTGGAAATAATTTTGAATTACCGCTATCTGAATATTTTATAATATGGGATAAGGGGCAAATGATGCCATCTTTTGCACAGTGTGAAATGGCGTGGACTAATTGTAAAAAACCTGCAAAGATATTTAAACAGCGTACAGTTGAACAAGGCAGAATTAAGATTCACCCCACCCAAAAACCCGTCGCCCTCTACCGCTGGCTACTCCAAAACTATGCAAAACCCGGCGACAAAATTATTGATACACATTCCGGTTCTGGTTCTTGCGCCATCGCGTGTCACATCGAGAAGCATGATTTTCTTGCCATCGAAAAAGACCCGGACTACCACGCCGCATCGGTGAAACGCCTCGAAGAGGTCCGCGCGCAGGGGGTTCTATTTTGAAACATAAATTAAACCAGATCATCCACGCCGACTGCATGGACGTGATGCGCGATATTCCCGATAAATATTTCGAGCTGGCGATCGTTGACCCGCCGTATGGGATAGGGGATTTTACCCACAACAAAAAAGAAAGACGTTACAAGGGAACCATTGTTACGGCGACAAAATTTAACGTGTATTGGAATAACAAGATACCACCGAAAGAATACTTTATGGAATTGAAACGCATTAGCAAAGATCAAATAATATGGGGGGCGAATTATTATAATTGTTTCAAAAACGGTTCCGCTATTGTTTGGTATAAATCAATCAAACATCCGAACATGAGCCAATGCGAGATTGCGAGTTATTCAAAAGGTGTAAGGGTTAATTATGTAGATATAGAATGGTATTCTTTAAATAGAACCGAAACCACAATCCACCCCTGCCAGAAGCCCGTTGCCCTTTATCGCTGGCTCTTGCAGAACTACGCCAAGCCCGGCGATAAGATCATCGACACACACTCGGGGAGCGGTTCATGCGCGATCGCCTGTCATCTCGAACACCACGACTTTCTCGCGATCGAGAAGGACGCCGACTACCACGCCGCATCGGTCGCCCGGCTGGATGAGGTCAGGGCGCAGGGGAGGCTATTCTAATGCCTCTCCGCTCCTACCAGTCCGACATCTACGCCCGAGCGCGGCAGGCGATCGCGGGAAATCGCGCCGTGTGGAAATATAATTGATAATATATTTAGAAGGTATTAATATTGAATCATGATAATCTATAAAGCGACAAATAAGATAAACGGAAAAGTCTATATCGGGCAGACAACACGCCCGTTATCGGATAGAGTGAAAGAACATAAAAACGATGCGATCGGAAGGGGAGCAAAAATGCATCTGCATAAAGCCATTAGAAAATATGGCTTTGATAATTTTATATTTGAGCAAATAGATTGCGCCGATTCAATGTTTGAACTCAACGCACTTGAAACATATTGGATTAAATATTATGATAGCACGAATAAAGAAAAAGGATATAACAATAAATATGGAGGTTCTAACGGGAAACACCTGCCCGAAACCATAGAAAAGATAAGAGAGGCCGGGAGAGGGCGGATAGTAAGTGAATCGACCAGGGAAAAATTAAGAAAAAACATACCACCCAATCATACTGGCAAACGCAGATCAGATGAAACTTTAAAGAAAATGTCCGAAGCCCAAAAGGGGAGAAAACAGGCCCCTCACGTGTTGGAGGCTCTGCGGGCGTCCATTGTCGGGAGAAAACAATCACCAGAGACAATCGAAAAGCGGGCATCGAAATTAAGGGGAAGAAAAAAGCCCGAAGGAATGATGGAAAAATTAAGGTTGCATAATCTTGGCTCGAAACGGTCAGAAGAATCGAGACGGAAGATGTCCGAAGCGAAGAGAAAAAAAAGATGAAATCATCTCTCCGACCATATCAGCGGGAATTGTATGATCAAGCGAAATCGTTGCTTAGATTCAATCGCTCGGTTTGCATCCAATCGCCTACGGGTTCCGGCAAGACCCCGCTTATTTCAGCAATGGTTAATTCCGTCTATGGAAAGGATAAAACGGCATGGATTCTGGTAAATAGAAAGGAATTGATTTCTCAGACCTCGGAGCATCTGGCGAGATGGGGAGTCCCTCATAATATAATCAATCCCGACAACAACGAGAGCCTCGCCTATAAGGTGCATATTTGTTCATCTGATACCCTTGTCAGGAGAATGGATAAAATAAAGCGTTTTCCGGCATTGCTGATTGTCGATGAATGTCATCTCATGCTAAAGCGCCAGAAAACAATAATATCATATATGCCACCGGAAACAAAAATTGTTGGATTCACCGCCACACCGGAGAGGCTTTCCGGCGAGGGTCTTTCGACCGCATCTGGAGGGGTTTATGATGAGATGATATCCGGCCCATCTATTCCAGATTTAACGGCATCCGGGTATCTTGTACCATTGAAATATTTTGCGCCGCCCCTTGATGGATTGGAGAAAATAAAAATCATTCATGGCGAGTATGACGCCGAATCGCTTGAGGAGTTATTGCAGAGGAAAAAGGTTTACGGAGAGGTAGTCAATCACTACATCAAACACGGGAGCGGGCGAACGGCCCTCATTTTTTGCCGGTCCATCCGCTCAGCAGAACATACCGCCGAACGATTCAGAGATAAAGGATTCAGATTTTACAACATCGACAGCACGATGTCTGATTCCCGGAGAATTGAGTTAATAAATGGAATCAAAGATGGAAGGATTCAAGGGCTGACCGGGGTTGATATATTTTCTTACGGAATAAACCTGCCCGGGGTTTCATATGGTGCCATGTTGCGCCCAACGCTCTCCAAGGCATCATATTTCCAGATGGTCGGTCGCATCTTAAGAGTACATCCGGGAAAATCGGATGCGCTCTTATTCGATCATGTCAATAATTTATTGAATTTTCAAGACGCTGAACGTCCCGGTGTGCCTCCGCATTTTCTTCCAAATATAACTTGGAAATTTCACGGAAGCGAAAAGAACAAACGCGAGAAAATAACCAGCAATGTCATGCTCTGTCCGCATCTTGACTACATGTACTGCACGGGCAGATCATGCCGGACATGCCCGCACAATCCCGACAAGACCGTCGCCGATGCGCGCCGGCCGATGGTGGTTATCCCTGCCGAACTCGTAGAGACACCGAAAATCGTACCGCTTAACGAGCGCCCGGTTGCAGAGCGCCGCGAGGTTGAGGACAGGATCGGAGCCGCCGTCGCCCGTGGTGCGATTGCCGAGCTGCTACAGATCGCGGATGAGTTGGGGTATCGTGAGTTGTGGGTATATCACAGATTGGTTGAGGCCGGCAGGCACACGGTGAACGTGACGATCCTGCATGAGATCGCCCGCGTCCGTGGCTACAAACCAGGGTGGGCGTATTTTGCCGCGAAGAAAATCAAGGCCGGGAAATCGGCGGATAGGGAATATCGGGAGGTTATGGGATGAGCACACGACAGGCGAAACAGGCACGACGCGCGACGCGGAAGCTGAAAGCCGAAATTAAAATTGAGGCGTTGCGCGAGTTCATGGAGTACGCAGCGCGACAGGGATTCTGGAAGCGGTTACGGTTCGCGGTCAGGATAATCATGAGGGCGGTGTGACCCGCCATATCCCGCCCATCCTCGTGATCAGATCGCGGAACCGTTCCTGCGCGGCGGTGAGTTTCCCCGTGGCTTTCACCTCCTCCGCGGTAAACACGGCGACGGTCTGCCCCACCATGTCCGGCGTGATCTCGACCGATGTCCAGCCCACAAGGTCGGGGAATCCCTCGGGCATGCCGTGGAAGGGTCGGGGGTTCTTGATGATGAGCATGTCGCCCTTGCGCGCTGATACGCCCGCCCATCCCATCCCGGAATTGGCCCGGAACATGCGCTCGTTTTTGGCGAGTCCGGACAATCGCTCGTTGATGATGTCGCGTTCGCGTGATCCCATTGCTGACATGATCGGACATGGAAAAAAAATAGTAAATCGGAAAATTGTTGTTGACGATTGCGTATAGATTGTGTAATATGTATGTAACATTATAACACAGGGGGACGCAATCATGAAGATAAGAGAAGCTGAAAAGGAATACGGAATCAATCTGGTTGATCGCGAGCACTTGTCACATGATGATGTAGAGTACTGGCTCGATCAGGAATGTGAAATCGAACACAGCGGATCACAGGTGAATTTTTACGCGAACGACGGTTTAATCGGCACACTCCCCCGGTAGACCATTGGCTCACGGGGTTATAGTATAAGTAGTCCCGGCGGTCAGCACCGACGCCGGGGATTTTTTAAGGGAGGGGGTATGAAGACTCGAAGATCATGGAAAAATCAGGAAAGGCTCTGGCGCGAACTCGGCAATGAAAATATCGTGCGCTGTCGGGATTGCAATATGTATTACGCTGTGACGAAAAATAAAGGCGAGTGCATGATTACTGGAAGGATACTTCTCGGTAACAATGTCGCGAACGATCGGGGATGTTTCAAGAAACGGGAGGCGCGATCATGATCACGTTCTGCTGTAATCGCGGGGAATATGCAATCCGCGATCTGAAGGCGTTCACCCGCAACACCGGCGTCAGGGTAGTGGTCAGGCACTACGCGGAAATCATCGACGGGAAGGTGCGGCGATTATGTGCTACATGAAATGTCCATTCGAGAATAACCGGGGCGAGTGCAGGCGCGTGTGGCACAATCTCAGGTCTGAAGTCTGCCCGCACAATCTCGACGAGGGCGAGACCGCCCCGATATTCTGGCGCGGTCGATGGCGGGTGATGGATGCGGATGGGAGGGTGAGCAATGCCGAAAATTGAAAAAATCGGCCCGAACCGATACCGCTACCAATGCACCTGCGGCCGCGTGGTGATACTCGAATCAGACACGCCGCCGAAACGACTCTCCCGCTGTTGGGAATGCTGCGAAAAATTACCGGAGGAATATAAGAATGAAATGCCCGAAATGCGGAAACAGTAGCATGATGAAACATCTTAACTATGAAAGCTGGTGGTGCCCGACATGTGAGTATGTCTACGCGCCATGCTCCAATCCGCCCAAAAAACGAGCATATATCTCCATTACAGCGGGGAAAACTGACGTTTTATTGACTGTGTCCTTGTCAAAATCTGACCCCGGAGGTATATTTGATGAGTTAAAAACCGAGTGCGGGCGGCACTTGAAGCAGGGCGATGTGATAAATTCAATACAGTTTTTGGAGGTTCAGGGATGAGACTAACGGCGGCTGGTCTGATTATATGTACATGGTTTTTCATCGCCTGCGGAGGTGGCGGTGGCGGTGGGGAAGGCGAGGTAATTGTGACGAGCAATACGCCGGCCCCCGAGGTCGTAACGGTCGACCCCGATGACGACAACGATCCCTTGTGCGGCATCATCCTGATCGGCTTTCACGCGGAAGGTGAGGTCAGATTTTACGACAGCCAGAAAATCGTATCCTGGAAAACGGGGGATGCCGTGTATGCCGGGAATCGCTCGATCTGCCACGGGACCACGCTCTACAGGCTCGACCAACAGGGTCGGCGGATGTCAAGCAAGAACATTCTCAGCGTTCCCGACTTCGCGGCGGCAGATGGTGACAATATATGGCTTGCCTACAATATGACTGCGGTCGAGTCCGCCGATTTGGGCGCAACCCCACGGGCGCACACGCGCATATATTACAACGCGACCGAATACGGTGACTGGATGACGCGGGAGTTCCAGACCTCGGAATTTCTCCTTGCCGGTTCAAACCTCATGGCATACGGGGTGAGTGGAGGTTGGCGCAACATCAACGGCGCACTGTCATCCTTCAGGATCGCCATCCGTGACGGGTTCGTGGTGCATGATTTCGATCACGATACCCACACAGCAAAGATAGACGGCGTGGCGGTGTCATGGTCGACGAATTATTTTAACAGCGCGAATTTCTGGCTCAAGTCAGGATCGGTCTGGTACAGTCAGAACGGGTACACGTGGGACGGTGCCACCCTTACCGAGAACGGGTCGGCCCTGACGTGCTGGCGGCAGATAGCAACATACCCGATCACGCTCCCGGAAGGGGCTGTGGTTATCAGTGCCGGGGTGAGGGTTGAAAACGAGGAGCCGTGCCTGTACTGGATCGAGTGCAACAGCGGCTGGGTGTTCCGCTACGTCCCGAGCACGAACGCATTGACCGCGCACATCCGGATATACACGGGCGACGGCTACCGCTCGACGGGACTTGCAATGGCGGCGGTACTGAAACCGGTCATCGTCTCGGAAACATTATTTTTTAATTTCACCGATGGGCAGATGTACAAGGTTGATTTATTGCACAAACAAACAACCGTCCTCGGCCCGGCGGCAGACTGGATCGCGGGGTGGCAATAATCACCCATATTTCACCTCCACCGCCTGCGCCTGCTCCTGGTACCATGCCTGCGCCTGCTTGAGCGCGTCGGTGGCCCCGGTGATCTCAAGCTCGGCTTTTTTCTGAGCTGCCTGCGTGACCAGCGCGGCAAGGGCGGATTCTTTCTCGGTCGCTTTCGCCTGTTTCGAGAGCGCCTTCACACGCTCGGTCTCGATCTGTGCCGCGATCGCCTGCCGCTGCTTGTCGGTCAGATCGGCGTCGACGATTGCCCCGGATTTCGGCGCGACTCCGAGCCTGGTGACGTCCTGCCGCGTCCACGTTCCCGATGATTCGACCCAGTACACCCGCCCGCGATTGTCGGGGACTCGCTTCAGGTCTTTGTCGACAAGTTCCCCCGCCTGTGTCGCTGCGATCATTGCCTCGGTGATGGTCTCCGCTTCAGCGTCGGTGATAACGGTCTCGCCCGGTTTCGGCTGCATGTACACCACAAGATCGGACTCATAGAGCGATTTTCTGAGCGCGACCAGTTCATTGGCAAGGGGGAGCAGCTTGGCCTCAACCTCTTTGATCTCCTCCATGCGCGATTGATACTCGCGGGTATAGGCGTTCCTGTCGCTCGCCTTGGTCGCCGATCGCGCCGAGTTCCGAGCCTGCATCGCCGCGTTGGCAAGGGTTGATATCTCCTGCTTGTAGGCGTCGATGGCTTTGCACGTGTCGGTCTTGGCGAGTGCCTCCGCGACTATCGGAGCCGATGCAACCGGGTCAACATGCGCCTGCCCGATGCCGATGATGATGTCATATCCGTCGATTGATTGCGTGATTTTTGTTTTCATCGTTTGACCTCAGTACGTGATCCCGAAATTTGTGCCGATAGAGCTGTCGCGAGTGGCGTTTCCAGTGCGCGGTGTGCCGTTTGTGCCGTCGGTGATTGGTGAGTCAACTTTTGCCCCAAGATTAGGCTGAAAGTAATCTAAAGATGATGCATTTGTTATGTTCGCTCCAAACTTACCGCCCCCATTGGATATTAAAAAATTATGCCTATGCCCCTGCATCTGATCCTCTTGCACCTCCCCCAGCGCCGCCGGACCGGTTTTTGTCCGCGTGTTGACCGTCGCGTTACCGACGCCCTTGAGGCTCAGTCCGCGCGTGTCGGGGAGTACCATGTACGCGCCCGTTGTCGAGCGTGTGTTTCCGCCCGCGTCACTGGTTTTGTAGAATGCCGGTGCGGTCGCGTTGTTCGCGTCGCCACAATACACGGCGGCGGCGAGTAAGGGGTAGGTCGCAATGAGTATCACCTGCCCCTGCAGGAGGAGCACACGGTCGCCATTGGTCGCGGGCGCTCCGTTTTTCCAATAAATCACGCCCATGCCGGGGCCGATACCAAACCCTTTGCACAGCGCCTCGAGTATCTGCGCGGTATCCGGTGCCTCGGTAACGCCGTCGGGGCTGAGTCCCGCATAATCCATGAGCGCCTGAGCGCGGCCCCAAATGTCATTGACGAGCGCGGCCACAAACTCGGTTCCGTCCGCCGCTCCCGGTGCGGTCTCGTTGATTGCGAGAATGTCCGGGAACGCTCCCGAGGTGTTGATAAACGTCGATGCATAATCTATCATGGTTCTGCCTCCGTGTCAGTCGTAAATTACAATCAGTCCGCCCCATGCATGCATGGGCTTGAATTTGAGGATGATCCGCCGAAACTCTAAGCGGCGCTCGTTCGGAATCGATGCCGATGCAATCGCGGTCAATGCGCCTGTGGTTGCGTCGCGCGTCGCTGCACCGCCGACGAAGAATATGAGCGGCCAATAGCCTGGATCGGTCGGGATTGCGTAGGTCACATCCACAAGCGCGGATTTGTAGCCGTCGAACTCGCCCGCGTACACATCAGCCCCGCAGCAGACGCCCGCCACATCGCACCGGTTGACGTAGTTGGGCCGGCTCTCGTAGAGATCGCCATTGACCAGCAATTCCCCGCCGATCTGTCCGCAGAACGCGTCAACCCCGCCACAGTATGCGTTACTCCCGCCCGCCACCATCTGAAAGGCCTGTGTCAGAAATATATTCGGATCGACCGCGGGGTCGTTGGGATGGACGTACACATCAAACCCCGACTGCTGTAACTTCGCCTGCATCTCATCCCAGGCTCCGGTCGCTTTGCGCTTCCTCATGAACACAGCGAGCCTGTCGCGGCGCTCTGCATCGGTGGCATGCGGCGCCGGGATCACGCCATACTCTTTTTCGAGGTCGGACAGCACCGGCGTCCTGTAGGGATTGCGGATGTGTGCGAGCTTGTCAATGTCGGCTTTCACCGCGTCGCTGTTTGCGGCCATCCCGTCGAGGAGCTTGTCGTAATCGCTCCCGGGTGCAGGTGTCCAGAATCGGCCTGGAGGGAGGAGGCTGTCAATGACTCGCCTGCCGAAACTACGCATAGCTCACACTCCCGAGCTTGGCGAGCTCACCCTGTCCGAGCACGTACACGGACAGGAACACGCCGACCGCGACTCCGAACCCGACCGATTCCGCACTTGCGCCGAAGCTCACGAGTACATCCTGTATTGCCTGCGCGACGGTGAGCCCGGTGACGGTATCGCAACGCTCCTGCACGATGTCAACGCCGTCGACATAGGGGTAAATGTTGGCGAAATAGAGCGTACATGCGGCGGTGATGGCGGCTTTGCACTCGCTCTCTGTGTCGGCGTCCACGTCAAGCCCGGTCACGCGCACGTAAAACACGGTTCGGCTGATCGAGCGCAGGAACAGCGTCGCGTCTGTGAGTCCGAGCGGCGCCCGGCTTGCTCCGGTCTCGGGATCGTAGTTGATCGCGGCCCGGACTGCGGTGAGAAGCGATGCCGGGGCGAGTCCGTCGGCGTCGATGTCGGTGGTAGCCTCGACGTAGACACTACGATCGCCGGGGTAGCTCGTGCCTGCATCGGCTGGCCTGCCGGAGTAGGGGAAGACGCGCTTGACGCCGGTCACCGCCTCGGCCCATATCTTATGATCGGTCGCGTTCGCACCGCCCGTTATCGCTCGCTCAGCGAAGAGCACGCGCGGCCGGTAGTCGGCATCTGATTCCTTGTCCACGCCCTCCTGCATGATCGCAGTCACGGTGGCGACGGTTCCGGCCCCTGCGATCTGTGTCCCGATCTGGAGCGTGTCGCTGAGCTCAAGCGTTCCATCGCTGCCTGACTCCGAGCACTTCAGCGAGAGCGTGGCGACCCCTGCGACGGCGGTGGCGGCGACTGTCGGGCGATAGATCAGCCCGTTCGTGTCGCTGACAAAATCCACCGAGGTGGGGATGACCGTGCCGGTGGTGGCGGGGAGCGTGGCTGTGAGGATGGCGGCCTGTGCGGCCTTGCGCGCGGTCGAGAGCTCGTTTCCGATATTGTCGAGATCGTCGCCGATTGCGGTCAATGCAAGATTTGCGCGGGCACGGTCGGCGGCGAGTTTGTACAGCCCAATGTCCTCGGCTGCCTCGGTTTTCGCCAAGACCTTCAGGAATGACTTGTCCTGCGCCGGTGCTTCCTGTGCAAGTTGGCCCTCCATGCGCGAGAGGTGGTTGTCGTACAATTCCGCGAGCGTGGGGATGGAGTAGGACATCAGCTCACCTCCGGGAGTCGTTCATGTGCGGGGGCCTGCGCCTGCGCGATCCAGTTCATGCCGTTTTTGAGGAATAACAATTTCTGTGCGTCGTGTCCGGGCGGTGTGATCGTGACGCTGGTCTTGACTGTATCGGCGCGCGGGTTGGCGACGGTGACGGCGACATCCCCGTCAATCCATGCAAGTGCCTGTTTCGCCGCGTCGGTGATGGCGTTGAGCATCGAGAGTCCCGTGATCGGCTGGTTGCATGCGTCCTCATAATCAGAGCCGATTTTCTTTGACTCCTCGGATTCAAGCACATTTCCCCAATACCCGCGACCGGTAAAAAGCGACATCAGCACCGGGTTTTCGAGTCCCTGATCCATGACGGGTTGGCCCGAGCGGAACGTCATCGACGCGCCGTCGGGTGTGATCTGAATCGCTGGGTCGCCTTGGAATCTATTGTTCATGGTAATCTGGCCAGCGGTATGATTAAATTATTGTTGATTTCCTGCAAAAACAAGACCTTCCGTCTCCGCGAAATGTTTATAAAATATTGCGTCCCACATGAGGCACAGCATTTATCCTCTTTCCTGATTTCTCCGCCGCAATATGGACACATTACCATCATGGTATAAACACCGTCGCAGATTTCGCCGTGGACAGGTCGAGCGTGAGAGAACCGGGGCTGCCGCCGCCATCGACTTTCTTGGAAAATTCCGCGTTGAGCGCGGTGATGAAATTCGCAAATATAGTGTTCAGCTCTGACCATTTCACGGGGTTGTCCGTGCCCTCGTTGTGGATCACGTTCCCGTCCTTGTCCCATTTCGTGCGGGCAAGTTTCGCACTCACGGGATTGTCGGTGCTGTAGATTTCACGCTCGCCGGGATCACATTCGGGGGTGAGGTCATCGGACACGGCAACGGCGGCTTTGTAATTGTCGATGTCCACAACTACGACGCGGCACCCGTTCGCCGGGTTCACGTCCTCGCCCGCCTGTGCGAACAGCTCGACCGTGCGCACGTCCTCGCCCGCGATCAGCTCAACCTGCAGGATCACGCGGGTGCTGTCGCCGTCGCGGTTCTGCGTGATCGCTCTGCCTGTGATGATTCCGAGCCCTGTCATATATATCGTTCCCCGCATTTATCGCATTGGTATATCATCATCCCATCAGTCTTGTTGTGCCATCCGTATTGAAACAGATGTCCTGTTTCGCAGGATGGACATTTTATTTTAAACATTTTTTTAAACAAGGCTACCACGGTAACTCGATCTCCCCTGTGGTGTAGACCGTCGGCGGTTTCAGTGATAGTTTCACGTCGCGTCCGCCTGATTTATAGTTATACTCAACCTGGGCGATGAGAAAAGTAAATCCATTTTTAATTCCCATCGTCTCGGATTTTACGGTGACGGTTGTGTTCGGTTTCCATATCGTGCCATTGGGTGCTCGCCATGATGCGACGGGAAACGAGACCGTCATGGCGTCGGCGGCTGACTTGTTGCGCCTCCATATCGCGGCGTTGGTGCATTCGCCGGGGAGCGAGTCGTTCGCGTCGAATGTGAGGATGCGCGGGGTCTTGACCTTCTCGTCTCGTGCGGTGCCGGTGCCGCTCGTCCTGCCGGAGCGCGAAGGT
>Ga0302244_1000757_pt1 | contig 23326 bp, 14 predicted proteins | sample AAG_UR_Phe_MG_FD_193513 | JGI IMG/M metagenome (GOLD analysis project Ga0302244, IMG submission 193513) | Enriched activated sludge microbial communities from anaerobic digester in WTTP, New Holstein, Wisconsin, United States - AAG_UR_Phe | ecosystem: Engineered > Bioreactor > Anaerobic >... | reverse complement strand
GAGAGTGACAGGTTTCGCACTTGACCCTCCAGTTCCTGTTTTGGTTAATATTTCTTTCATATTAAACACTCCTTCACAAGCCGGAATTTATCAATTAAACCTTTTAAATGCCTTTTTAAGTACACTTGATGTTCCGCTCCTTCCTTTGGATACATCTGATGGCGTTATAACTTTATTGGATGAACCTGTGTTTTTACCCGGCGATGCAAACTGCGATGGTGAAGTAAATATTCAGGATGTAGTATGTATGTTAAGCTATATTCTTGGAAACATTCCTCATCCATTCTGCTTTGAAAATGCCGATTTAAATCAAGATGGAATTATTGATATTACTGATGGAGTTAGCACGGTAAATATTATTATGAACAGGAGATAGAAAGGCTGTTTATAATCAACTTTTCCAATCTTACCGACTTATCCGCCTTATGGAGGCACTAAAAGCACCTTATTGAAACTCAATTAGTTGTCAGGAGAAAACATCTAAGTCTGTTGCACTAAGATGGATAGGGTGGGTAAATATTGCAGGGCTTGAAGCTATCTCTGATTTTGTGTATGATTTAAGCAATTATACCGGTTGGAAAAATATAACAGACCAATTATCGCTCCGCTCAATTGTTCTGAATATTTTAATCACCGGCATTAACGATTGTAATTCACAAAACAGCTTGGACTATTTTGTAAATACAAATCGTATAAGCTGGCATTAGCAATGTCAATAATCAATCATGTTTCAGAAACTGGCGTAATACGTAATGAAGTATCCCGCCATTCTTATAATATTCCGCTTCTATTTCGGAATCCAGCCTGCAAATTACGTTGAACTGTAAACTATTACCTGAATCATTCTCTGCAATAATTTGCAAAGTTTTCATCGGATGTAACCCGTCAGAAATCCCGGTAATGCTGAATTTCTCATTTCCTTTAATACCAAGGTTATCAGCGTTTTGACCATCCAGATATTGCAAAGGCAATATACCCAGCCCAACAAGGTTGCTTCGGTGTATTCGTTCATAGCTTTCTGCAATTACCGCTTTGATGCCAAGCAGGTTAGCACCTTTTGCAGCCCAGTCGCGTGACGAACCGCTGCCATATTCCTTGCCTGCCAGTACTATCAGGGGGGTATTCTCAGCCTTATAAAGAGTTGATGCTTCAAATACTGACATTTGTTTGCCTGATGGGATATGTTTTGTAAATCCGCCTTCGATATCTGCCAACTGATTATTTATTCGCACATTGGCAAATGTACCGCGGACCATTACCTCGTCGTTTCCACGTCTCGAACCGTATGAATTGAAATCACTTTTTGCAATTCCTCTCTCCAAAAGATATTTGCCGGCAGAAGTATTTTCTGAGAATGAGCCGGCAGGCGAAATATGATCGGTTGTAATGGAATCACCAAGTTTCAATAACACTCTCGCACCGGTGATATCAACAGGTTCAGTAACTTCTTCCTTTATCCCTTTAAAAAATGGTGCCTCACGTATATATGTGGATTTTTCATCCCAATGATATATCTTGCCCTGAGGGACTTCGAGTTTCTGCCATTGCTCGTCGCCATCAAAAATTTCATCATAACTCTTTGCAAAATCAACTGGCGACAAAACCTTTTTCATAATATCGCTGATCTCTTCACTGGATGGCCATATATCTTTCAGATATACAGGGTTTTGATCCGGATCATAGCCCAAAGGTTCTGAAAAAAGATTAATATCAATCTTTCCGACAATAGCATAAGCCACTACCAGCATTGGCGACATTAAGAAATTCATTTTCACCTGAGAGTGAATACGTGCCTCAAAATTCCTGTTCCCTGAAAGTACTGATGCTACAATTAGCTCGTTTTGATCTACTTCGCGGGCAATGTCATCAGGTAATGGTCCGGAATTTCCAATACAGGTTGTGCATCCATAACCCACCACATTAAACTTCAGCGCTTCGAGTTCGCTAAGTAAACCGGCTTTCATCAGATAATCGGTAACAACTTTTGAACCAGGTGCCAACGATGTTTTTACCCAGGGTTTCACATTAAGACCATGTTCACGAGCTTTTTTGGCAACCAAACCTGCGCCAAGCATAACACTCGGATTTGATGTATTAGTACAGGAAGTAATAGCTGCAATAACTACCGACCCGTCTCTGACTTTATTATCTGCATTTCCTTTTGATACTTGTGTGATCTCTTCATCAGTTGCACCGGCATATTTGGGGAATGTTCTCAATAAACTGCCAAATTTATCCGAGAGCTCCCTTACGGTTATTTTATCCTGCGGTCTTCTCGGACCTGATAAAACCGGTTCAACAGTGCTCATATCCAATTCCACAACACTGCTGTAAACAATATCCGACTCATTGGTTCGCCACAGCATGTTTGCCTTTGTATATGCTTCAACCTGTTGTACAAGCTGTTCGGGGCGGTTTGTCTTACGCATATAATCAAGGGTGTGGTCATCAATTGGGAAATAGGTTACCGTACATCCAAATTCGGGTGACATATTAGAGATTGTAGCTCTGTCAGGAACTGTAAGTGTGTCAAGCCCCGAACCAAAAACCTCAACAAACTTACCAACTACCTTATGTTTACGCAACAACTCGGTAATGGTAAGAACCAGATCAGTTGCAGTGGTTCCCGCCTGCAATTTTCCGGTAAGTTTCAAACCCACCACTTCGGGCATGATGAAATAAATTGGCTGCCCGAGAAGTGCAGCTTCAGCTTCAATACCACCAACACCCCAGGCAATAACGCCAATGCCATTTACCATTGGTGTGTGCGAATCGGTTCCAACAAGAGTATCGGGAAAAAGTGTACCATCTTTTTCAATAACCCCGCTGGCAAGATATTCAAGGTTTACCTGATGACAGATACCCATTCCCGGAGGTACCACCGAGAAATTATTAAAAGCTTTTTGAGCCCATTTCAGAAATCTGTACCGCTCTGCATTGCGTTTGTATTCAAGGTCAACATTTTTTTTGTATGAATCCGAAGTTCCAAAATAATCAACCTGAACCGAATGATCTATAACAAGATCAACGGGTATAAGCGGATTTATCTTATCGGGGTCTTTACCTTTACGGGCAACTTCAGCGCGAAGTGATGCAATATCCACTACTGCCGGAACTCCGGTGAAATCCTGCATTAATACACGAGCAGGCTTGAAAGGTATATCCTTGTCAGAAGCTTTGGGGCTCCAGGCAAGAATGGTTTCAATATTTTCTTTTGTGATTGCAAAATCATCAAAATTCCTTAAAACATTTTCAAGCAAAATGCGAATGGAAAAAGGCAGTTTGTTAATAGCATAGCCTTGTTCCTGCAACGCTGCAAGACTCCAGTAGGTAAATTCCTTATTACCAGCTTTTAAGGTTCTTTTTAAATTATTAGGGTTCAATGACATGGGTTAAAAACTTTATTGTTATACCAGGATTAATTTCTTTTTATAAAAACCGGTTTAAAATGTAATTTCCATAAATAATCTAATGCTTCTTAAAACGACAAATGAATATGGCATTTCAGAAATTTAAAAGCCTCAGAAAAAGACTTACTTTTCAGGCTTCAAAAATATCAAACTAAATAACATGTGAAATTGTTTAATTGCTTATCATTTTTCTAAAAAATTACCACCTGTTCGTTACTCACAACTAAAACCCTGATAGCAAACCAATACAGCGGTCAAAATTACTTACTTTTGCATATTGCTATATTTCATCATTAATATAACGACTATGGGAATCATATACATCACAGGATCAGCAATTATTGGTTTTCTCATTGCTTACATTGTTTTGGGTTCAAGCTACCGAAAAAAATTAATAAGCCATCAAAACACTTTGCAGGTTCTTGAAAAAGAAAAGCTTACCTCCTCGCTCGAGCTGGAAAGCCGGATTGGTATATTCGAAGAGCGAATCTCAAATTTAAATAATGAAAAAGAGAAGACTGATGCAGAAACAATTATGCTCCGGGAGCAATTAAATGAAAAAAACTCGGATATTGCCCGCATGCAGACAATGCAGGAACAATTGCAGGAACGCCTTGAAAAACAAAAAGATGAACTAACAGAATTGCAGCAGAAATTTACCACTGAATTCGAAAACCTTGCCAATAAGATTTTCAAACAACATAGTCAGGAATTTGTACAAACGAGTGGTAAAAACCTAAATGAGCTTATAAATCCATTAAAGGAGAGATTGCAGACTTTTGAAAAAAAAGTTCAGGATGCCTATGATGTGGAAAGACATGATAAAATAAGTTTGAAACAGGAGGTAAAAAACCTTTTTGAGCTGAACCGGAAATTAAGTGAAGATGCTGAAAATCTCACCAGAGCATTGAAAGGAGATACAAAAAAGCAGGGTAACTGGGGCGAAATAGTGCTGGAGCGTGTACTGGAACGTTCAGGCTTAACCAAAGGTGTTGAATACGAAACCCAGGTAAGCACACGCGATGAAGAAGGGCAGATCCTGCGTCCGGACGTTGTGATCCATTTACCTGAAAACAAGCATTTGATAATTGATTCAAAAGTATCGTTACTGGCATACGAAAGTTTTGTCAGTAGTGAGAACCCCGAAGAAAAAGAGAAATATATCAATCAGCATGTTGCATCGGTACGCAATCATATTAAAGGACTGAGTGATAAAAACTATCAGGCAGCTTACAATTTTGATACTCCCGATTTTGTATTGCTATTCCTGCCTGTTGAGCCTGCTTTCAGTGCTGCTCTGCAACGCGATCCCGACCTGTTTTCTTATGCATGGGAACGCAAAATCGTTTTGGTAAGCCCCACTACCCTGCTGGCAACACTAAAGACTGTTTCATCCATCTGGAAACAGGAGAAACAAACACAAAATGCACTTGAAATAGCCAGACAAGGAGGAGCGCTGTACGATAAATTCGTAAACTTTATTGAAGACATGCAGAAAATTGGCAACCAGCTAAACACATTATCAAAAACTTACGATGAAGCTAACAAGAAGCTATCAACCGGAAGCGGAAATCTTGTCAGAAGGGCTGAAAGATTGAAAAAACTTGGAGTGAAGTCTTTAAAAAGTATACCCTCGCAATATTTATTAAATGAAGATGATGATGAAAAAGAATAGCGGTGTCAGAAAATCAGAAAACATAATTTATGGGGTTCATCCGGTTACTGAAGCAATTCAGGCAGGCAAGGAACTCGATAAGGTTATCATACAGCAAAATATTCATGGTGAATGGCTTCCGGAGATAAGAAAGATGCTGGATCAACTGGAAGTTCCTGTGCAATACCTTCCAATAAATGCTATGAACCGCATAAGCAGAGGCAACCATCAGGGTATTATTGCTTTTCTGTCTCCTATTCAATACCAGTCAATTCAAGCCATTATTCCGGCAGTTTATGAATCTGGCGAATCGCCTCTAATACTGGTACTTGATCGCATTACCGATGTCAGGAATTTGGGTGCAATTGCACGTACTGCCGAATGTCTGGGAGTTCATGCCCTAATAATACCGGCAAGAGGCTCGGCTCAGATAAATGCTGATACCATTAAAACCTCGTCGGGAGCATTGATGAATATTCCGGTAGTAAGGAGTATGAATCTGAAATCAACATTGACTTTTTTGAAAGAAAGCGGTTTAAAGATTATTGCGGCAAGTGAAAAAGCCGAAAAATCAATCTGGCACCTTAACCTTACTGATCCTATTGGACTGATACTTGGTTCAGAAGAAAGTGGAATTTCTCCTGAATATCTCCGTTTTTGTGATGAAAAAGCTATGATACCCATGCAGGGTCAGGTAGCCTCATTAAATGTTTCAGTAGCTGCCGGAATGTTTTTATATGAGGTTACAAGACAGAGAAAACTATGATATCAAGGATCCTTAAATTTATAAAAGCTTCTCTAAGTTAACACAAGTCCGATCCAATAAAAACGTAATACATTCTATATCAGCATTGTAATTAACACTAACACATTACCGGATTTGCGTTAAAAAAATATTTTCATATTATGCTTTGACATAACCAAAAATATTATAACTTTGCATTGTTAATTATTTCACATTGTTACATAATTCACATTATACTCTAATTATTAAAATTTATTTATCATGGATCTGAAAAAAATCATGGCCAACCTGGAGATGAAACATCCCGGTGAAAAAGAGTACCTGCAGGCAGTCCACGAGGTATTGGAATCAATTGAAGAAATTTATAATCAAAACCCACAGTTTGAGACTGCAGGCATAATTGAGCGCCTTGTTGAACCTGACAGGGTTTTAACTTTTAAAGTTCCTTGGGTTGACGACAACGGACAAGCTCATGTAAACCTTGGTTACAGAGTTCATTATAATAATGCCATAGGACCCTACAAGGGAGGCATTCGTTTCCATCCCAGTGTTAACCTTAGCATTATGAAGTTTTTGGGCTTCGAACAAATCTTCAAAAACAGCCTGACTTCACTTCCAATGGGTGGTGCAAAAGGTGGTTCAGATTTTAATCCCAAAGGTAAATCACCCAATGAAATTATGCGTTTCTGCCATGGATACATGCTTGAACTCTGGAGAATGATAGGACCGGACATTGATATACCCGCAGGTGACATTGGTGTTGGTGGCAGAGAAATTGGTTATATGTACGGTATGTACAAAAAACTCACCCTTGAACATCATGGTGTTATGACCGGAAAAGGTCGTAACTGGGGTGGCAGCTTGGTCCGTCCTGAAGCTACAGGCTTTGGTAATGCTTATTTCTGTCAGGAAATGCTGAAAACCAAAGGTGATACATTTAAAGGCAAGATAGTTGCTGTTTCTGGTTTTGGCAATGTTGCATGGGGTACTGTTACAAAAGTTACACAGCTTGGTGGTAAAGTTGTAACAATTTCAGGTCCTGATGGATACATCTACGATCCCGATGGTATTTCAGGAGAAAAAATTGACTATATGCTCGAGCTTCGTGGTTCGAACCAGGATATTTGCTCACCATATGCTAAAAAATTCCCTAACGCTCAATTCCATGCCGGCAAACGTCCATGGGAAGTTAAATGCGACATTGCTATGCCTTGCGCAACCCAGAATGAACTGAACGGCACTGATGCTCAGAATCTGGTTAATAATGGTGTAAAGGTAATTTCAGAAGGTGCAAATATGCCAAGTACTCCTGAAGCCGTTGAAATATTCCTGAAAAATAAAATTCTTTATGCTCCTGGAAAGGCTGCTAATGCCGGTGGAGTTTCCACCTCAGGCCTTGAACAAAGCCAAAATGCTCTTAAACTGAGCTGGACAGCAGAAGAAGTTGAAACACGCTTACATGAAATTATGATTAATATCCATGCAGCCTGCGTTAAGTATGGTACTGAGCCTGATGGCTTTATCAATTACGTAAAAGGCGCTAATATTGCAGGTTTCATGAAAGTAGCAAGCGCCATGGTTGATCAGGGCGTTGTTTAAGATACCTTGTTTTCATAAGGTTGGTTAATAATGTGGTTAAAGAGTCGCTCCCAACAGAGCGGCTCTTTTTTTGTTTCTGAATTGAAATTGAAACCTTTTATTAATCATATGTAAAATTGTACTTTTGTACAATCAGAACTAATGGTTATCAAAATTGAAATTAACTTATAAGAATTGACACAGAAAAAATATGACCGGAAGTTAAAATGCAATTTTGTGTAAATCATCGTAAAGTACAATATAAATGATAAACAAAAAGAAATGAAAAGATTGCTTATAGTAACCGGTGGGGGTGATTGCCCGGGACTTAACGCTGTTATCAGAGCTATTGTAAAAAGAGCTTCTCAGGAAAAAGACTGGGAAATCCTTGGGAGCATTGAAGCTTTTAACGGGATATTGCGCGAACCAACTGAAATAGTTGTATTAGACGAAAAAGCTGTAGCCGGGATCCATTATCAGGGAGGAACTATTATTCAAACTACCAATAGCGGAGGACCATTTAACTGGCCTGTAAAACAAAATGACGGAAGCTGGACAACAGTAGATATCAGCGATGAAATGATAAGAAAAATCCAATATCTGGGCATTGATGCAGTAGTCAATATTGGCGGAGACGGTTCGCAAAGAATATCTCAGGCGCTTTACGAAAAAGGTTTGAACATTATTGGAGTTCCTAAAACAATTGACAACGACCTATCAGCCACTGATTTCACATTTGGATTTCAAACAGCAGTTCAGATAGCAACCGAAGCGGTTGATAAATTAGTAACTACTGCTGCCAGTCATAATCGCGTATTTATAATGGAAGTTATGGGGCGCGATTCCGGATGGATCGCCCTTAATGCAGCAATAGCCGGTGGTGCTGAAATATGCCTTATTCCTGAGATCCCGTACGACATTCAAAAAGTTATTGGCAGGATAAATTCCCGTTTTGTAAAAGGAAGAGGTTTTGTAAATATTGTAATAGCCGAAGGTGCCCATCCAATTGGCGGCGAACTGGTAGGCACGAAATCCGAGAATATTGGTTACAGGAACTTCCGGCTGGGTGGTGTAGCTTTCAAACTTCTTGAAGATCTGAAATTAGCAGGCTGTACTCATGAAATGAGAGCCACGGTACTGGGGCATCTTCAGCGGGGAGGCGTTCCCTTGGCTTACGACCGCGTTCTTGCAGCCCAATATGGAGTCAAAGCCTTTGAAATGGCTTTGAATGAAGATTACGGAAAAATGGTGTCATACCGGCATCCCGAAATAACAAGCGTAACCCTGAAAGAAGCTGTTCAGAAGCCTAATCTAGTTACGCAGGATCATGCTTTGATGAAAACTGCCCGCGGAATTGGAATTTGTTTTGGTGATTAATCACGATTCCGCGAGCATATCAGGTAACGTATTATTGTTTCAGACCTCTTTGTCGTAACAGCGGATCAATTGAAGGTTCTTTACCACGGAACTTAACATATTGTTCCATACCTTCGCCCAGCGAGTTCTCAGCAAGAATATGCTTTCTAAATAATGAAGCAAGTTCAGGGTTGAACACATCGTTACTTTCCTTGAATGCCTCGAAAGCATCAGCATCAAGTACTCCTGCCCATAAATAAACATAATAACCGGCAGCATAGCCCCCACTGAAAATATGGCTAAAATATGTTGTTCTATATCTCGGAATAATTTCATCAATCAAACCAAGCTTTTTCATGGAAGCATTCTCAAGAGCCCTTATATCAAGGTCTCCGCTTACATCCATTGTGTGGTAATCCATGTCAAGAATTGCTGCAGCAATATATTCCGAAGTAGCAAATCCCTGATTAAAATGTGAGCTTTTCTTCAACTTGTTGATTAGTTCATCAGGAATTGGTTCGCCGGTTTCATAATGTAAGGCATAGGTTTTTAATATTTCAGGTTCTCCAGCCCAGTTTTCAAGTACCTGAGAGGGCAATTCAACAAAATCGCGGGGTACATCACGACTGGTACGGCGATAATGTCCGTCAGCAAACAGATTATGAAGCCCGTGGCCAAATTCATGGAAATAAGTAGTTACTTCATCCCAGGTCCACATTGGCGGTTTATCACCAACAGGACGTGCAAAATTGGTAACTATGGTTACTATGGGATACACTTTTTTCCCATTCTCATAACTACCATTACGGAAAGTTCCACACCATGCTCCGGCACGTTTTCCAGGACGCGGATAATTATCCATATAAAGCAGTCCGAGATGCGAACCATCATTATCAAAAATTTCGTAAACCTCTACTTCTTCATGGTAAACCGGAATATCATGATGCTGCTTAAAAGTAAGACCGTATAGTCTTTCACAAAGATTAAAGACCCCGTTTCTTACATTATCCTTTGTAAAATAGGGTTTTAATTCATCGTCGTTGAGGTCGAATTTTTCTTTCCGCACTTTTTCTGCATAATACCACCAATCCCATGAAGCCAGTTTAAAATTACCACCCTCACGATCAATGATTTTCTGCATTTCGGCACGTTCCTGTTTTGCTATCTTCAAAGCAGGATCCCATACTTTAAGTAGAAAATCATAAACATTTTCCGGAGTCTTTGCCATATTATCACTCGTTGAAAAAGCCGCATAATTTTCAAAACCCAGCATTTTTGATCTTTCATCACGAAGTTTTAATAATTCAGCGAATAATGCCTTGTTATCGTTTTCGTTATCGTTATCGCCACGCATAAAATAGCCTCGGTATAATTTTTCACGCAGCTCTCTGCGTTCAGAATATTGCAGAAAAGGTATCCAGCTTGGTTTTTGAAGTGTGAACACCCATTTTCCTTCCATATCAATCCGCTTTGCTTCATCAGCGGCTGCTGAAATAACTTCCTCAGGCAAACCGGCAAGATCATCGGTATTGTCAATAACTAATTTAAAATCATTGGTCTCAGCAAGCAAATTTTCGCCAAGCTGCAATGAAACCAACGACAAACGTTCATTTATCTGTTTTAATTTATCACGTTGTTCAGGTGGCAAAGCAGCACCATTACGTGCAAAATCATCATAAATCTTCTCAACCAACCGCATTTGCTCTACATCGAAGTTCAAATCATGGCGTTGATCGTAAACGGCTTTGATCTTCTCAAATAACTGCTCATTCAATCTTATTGAATTATTATGAGCTGATAATAATGGTGTAAGTTCTCGTGCAATAGCCTGCATATTAGGATTAGTATTGGCACCTGTGATACGGTAAAAAACACCACTAACTTTACGCATCAACTCACCTGAATTATCAAAAGCTACGATGGTATTATTAAAATCAGGTGGCTCCTGATTATTCAGAATAGCATCAATATCAGCCTTTTCCTGTATCATCGCTTCCTTAAATGCAGGTAGATAATTATCTTCCTGGATCAGGTGAAAGGGCGGAACATTGAATGGAGTGTTGTAGTCAGCCAAAAAAGGATTTTTCATTTCAGTTTTTTGATTACATCCGGCCAGAAATATTCCAGCCAACAGTGATACAATAATAAATTTTCTCATAATATTACAAATTAGATTAATAAAAGTTCTGTTACTATACAAAAATCAATGATCCTGTATTATTAGCGCTATTTCTTATTTAGCCCGTATTACACTCAGATTATTCTGGTAACCTGTGAAACAAAATCTAAAAACAAGTAAGCGCACCACTTACATACTCTGATTTATCAATTAACAAATGCTATTTTGAACCAATACAACTATTTTCATATAGAGTTTACAAATATATTGATTTCTATAACAATTATGCTCTTTTTAGTAAAAAAGGATATTCAAAATCATAATGCCTGTAAAAATTCGAATTCTCAATCTCTTCTATATTATTCATCTGGTGAACGTTATGCATCTTCTGGTATAAAAAAGTGCAGTTCTTCAATTAATTGGTTTAAAATGCCAGCTATCCTATAAAATTTATCTTATTTCCTGTATTCCAAACCCTATAATCAGAATCAATACATTTGCAAAAAATTTAAATCTCAGCATATCATAGTATTTTTGAAAAAACATAAATGTAAAAAACATGATACCCAATAAATTATTAGAAGTATTAGATCACGAAGGCGTTGTAGCCATTGCCACTCTGGGTGAATCCGGCATACACATGGTAAATACATGGAACAGCTATCTGAAAATTACCGAAGATGGAAGAATAACAGGTCCAGTGGGAGGAATGCGCTCTACTGAAGCAAATATTTCAAGAAACAACAAGATTGTTATGACCATGGGAAGCAGGGAAGTACAGGGATTTCACTCCAAAGGGACCGGGTTTCTGATACAGGGCACAATGGTATTTGTTATTGGAGGAAGTGAATTTGATGAATTGAAACAAAGGTTTTCCTGGGCAAGGGCTATGTTTGAGATCAGACCCGACTCAATAACCCAGACTTTGTAAAAACTGCATAACAGTTTATTGGCCTTTCAGGGTCATAAAGGCAGTACGATCAAAAATTTGCTGCTTTTCAGCCTGATTTACTCAACTTGAGTTACGGTTGAATTTTGGGTGTTCCCAATCCATTGCTCAGTTGCCCCTCAAATGAGCCTTATATCAGATTTCTGTGAGTAAGAACTTCAGACTTGCTAATGACTTCTTTCAGATTCGGGTTCACCTACGACACCTTTATCAATTGCTAATGTTTCCTATCAACTCGGCACATGAAGGAACTTTCATACTGCCGGCTTAATATCATGTCCGACATAACAAAAAAAGAGGCTGCCCTTTGGAGACAGCCCCTCTTAACCTCACGGTAAAGGGTTTTATTAAACCTTTGCTGCCAGTTCGGCGCCTGGTTTAAATTTAACAACCGATTTAGCCTTGATCTTAATTTCTTTACCGGTTTGTGGATTACGTCCTTTACGGGCAGCTCTTTTAACTACCGAAAAAGATCCGAAACCTACAAGAGCAACGCGGTCGCCCTTTGCAAGTGCCTGGCTTGTTGCATTAATAAAAGCTTCAAGAGCTTTTTTTGAATTGACTTTTGTTAAGCCAGTTTCTGCTGCAATAGCATCAATTAACTCTGCCTTGTTCATAATTTTAAAAATTAAATTAGTACTTAAAAAACTCTTAAAATAATAGTATCTGCAAATATAAGTCATTTACAGAAAAAAGCAATAGGAAAGGAGAAAAAACAACAAATTTGTTAATAAAAATGCATATTTGTTAAAAAAAACGCTGATTTCATGCATTTTTTCACTCATTTGCCAGTCAGGCAGAGCTTATCAAACAATTATACAGCATGAAACTCATCTTCAATTTTAAACCCATTCAGAAAATCATAAACACTCATTCTTTTTTTCCCCTCAAGCTGCACTTCTGTTAGTTCAATCCAGGAATCACCAGCACAAATGAACATCATTTTTCTATCATTTATTTGTATAGTTCCTGGTATATCTTTTTCAAAATTATCACTCAGTTTTGCATGAAAAATTTTCAAATGATGTTCGGCTCCTGCTTTTGATCGTAATATTGTATAGGCTGCCGGATAAGGACTTAGCCCCCTGATACGATTAAAAACCTCTAATGCACTGAGTTTCCAGTTAATACGACAATCTTCCCTGAATATTTTAGGAGCTTTATTAAGTTTCTTAATCCCTGAAAGATATTCATTCTGGGCAATGGGGACTAATTTATTATTGCGCAGATCATCAACTGTTTTCAATAATAGCTGGGCTCCTTCTATCATAAGACGGTCATGAAGCTCTCCTGCAGTTTCATCATTTCCAATTCTTAATTCTTTTTGTAAAAGCAATTTCCCTGTATCAATTTCATGGTCTATCAGAAATGTAGTAATACCGGTCTTCTTTTCACCGTTAATAATAGCCCAGTTAATAGGGGCAGCACCACGATACTGAGGCAATAATGAGGCATGCAGATTAATTGTTCCATAAGGAGGAATACTCCAAACTACTTCCGGCAACATACGAAAAGCAACTACTACAAAAAGATCAGCCTTAAGTTCGGTTAGTATGTGTACAAAATCAACATTTTTAAGTAAATCAGGCTGAAGCAGTTTAAGCCCTTTTTCCTGAGCAAACAATTTAACTTTGCTTGCTTTGAATTTCAATCCACGCCCGGCATGTTTATCAGGCACTGTAACTACTGCTGCTATATCATATCCTGAATTAAGCAGTATTTCAAGCACTTGTGCTGCAAACACAGGCGTACCCATGAAAACTATCCTGAATTTTTCGCGTGGCTTATTCATGATCTCAGATAAAAAAACCTGTCGTTTCTGACAGGTTCTTTTAATTATTGTTTATTCTCTTTATTATTTTGACATAGCCTGAGCATGCGAAATTGATTTATCTATATCGCGTGCTTCTATGCTTTCATAATGTTCTTTTTTAATTTTTTCGTAAATATTCAGGGCTTTCTTCCACTCTCCCATAAGTTCATATGTTTGTGCCGCCTTCATCAAAAATCCAGGAGTTGTAAGATCATTAGCATTGTTACTGGCAGCTTTAAGATAATATGATACAGCTTTGCCATGATTACCAAGTTCCATGTAAGCATCACCAATGGCGGCTTTTGCAATATTATTAACCAGAAAATCCTTACTACGGAATTTCTTCAAATGTTTGATAGATTCATTATAATCTCCCTGCTTAAGATAAATAATTCCGGCATAGTAATTAGCCAGCCTACCGGTTTTGGTCCACGGATAATCACTGATGATCTCAAGGAATCCAGGGTAATTACCATCGCCATCCAAAGCCAGGTGCAAAGAATCTTTTGCAAAATACTGCTCGGCTTTAAAAATTACCGAAGCTGCCTCTTTTTCCTTTGGATCAATGTAATATTTGCGAATTCCGAAGAAAACCAGCACAAGCAGAACAAGTATCCCGACTATGATAGTAAGTATTTTTTGATTTTTTTCAATAAAAAGCTCTGATTTACTCAGTGCTTCCTCTACCGCTGTAATATTTTTTTCTGTTTGATCTTTTTTCTTAGCCATAACACTTTCTTAAATTAGCGTGCAAAAATAGATTTTTTTTCATTATCCCAAATTATGAACCTACAATTAATATCAATAATCCTTCTTTTTTATCGGACGACAGCCAATAATTTCATTAAAACCGGCAAAAAAAATTATTTTTGAAGCTTTGTTAAATAATAAAGAATAAACCCTATCCAAACTTATGAGCGAAGAACAAGTACTTAATTATTTGCTGGAGTTTGTTTCAGAAAACAAGAACAGAAAATTCGAAGAAGTAATCAGGTATCGCACCCGATATCTGACCATTGTGCTCGAAGATATCTTTCAGCCCCACAACGCCAGTGCAGTTTTGCGTTCGTGCGACTGCTTTGGTATTCAGGATATACATATAATTGAAAACGACAATACTTATAATGTAAATCCGGATGTTGCACTTGGTTCGAGCAAATGGCTAAATATTATTAAATACAATAGTTTTGAGAACAATACCAGAGATTGCCTATTACAACTAAAATCAAAAGGTTATCGCATTGTAGCTACTTCACCTCAAGAAAAAGGATATCTGATCAACGAATTACCCCTGGATCAGAAAACAGCTCTTTTATTCGGAACCGAGATGCGGGGTCTGTCGCCAATAGCCATGGAAATGAGTGATGCCTATGTTAAGATTCCCATGTATGGTTTTACTGAAAGTTTTAATATTTCAGTATCTGCTGCATTATCTCTGTATCATTTATCAGAAAAAATGCATGGTTTGCCAATACCCTGGCAGTTAAGCCCGAAGGAAGTAACAGAAGTAAAACTGCTTTGGGCAAGGCATGCTATTAAAAATTCTGAACTTCTTGAAAAACGTTTCCGGGAAGATCATATTAAGTCATAGAATACAGCATTTCAATCAAAACATTGATAAACAAGACCTTACAAAATACATGCGAGTAATTAATTTCAAATCATAAGAATCAATTACGTATTTTTAATTAGCAAATACAATGTGAGTTTAAACCACCGGCATAATTTACAAAACAGCTTGGACTATTTTGTAAATACAGATCTTATAAGATAGTGCTGAAGTACAGCCGTATTATTGAGTTTTTATAAATTACTACCTACTTGTTCACAACCCTATGTTGTTATCTTTAACGAGTATATATTTTGCATCTATTTGTGTTTAAAGTCAAGCTTTAACAAATAAATTCATTTAATTTCACCTGACTATTGCTTTTTACGAAAATTTGTTGTAGCTTTGGCACTTCATTTCTAAAAGTCGTTCTTATAACTGTAAGGCTAATTTTTTCTGATCATATTGAAACATGAAAACAACCTATTTATATAAACTAACGGCTTGTACTTATTTCTCAGATAATAAGGCAGTTTCTCAGCAAACCCGCATGACTGTAGAGAGAGAGAGAGAGAGAGAGAGAGAGAGAGAGAGAGAGAGTAAGAGAAAAAAATGGAGAGACTTTTCCAAATATATTGATCTGGTTAAATCTAAAATTAACGCTCTCAAACACTCTGAATACTCCAAAGAAATTAAGTGGTTTAAAACATTCCTTTCTTACAAATACATTGTTTCACTTTCAAAAGTATTTTTACATCCTTACCGCAATCTCAGGCAAACACAGCTATTTTGTCTGCCTGACAGGCAGTTAATTGAACTGCAGATAAGGTTGCCGGCTAAGGATGTGCCGCCGTAGAATAAATATAAGTAAAATTTAATCTGTAAAGATAAAACATTAACCGATTAAATACAATAAACAATGAAGACATTTAATTACATATTAACATTATTATTCGTTTTCTTATTAAGCTTTAACGCTTTAAGTCAAAACGATTTTACAATAAACAAAAAAGCTATGAATGATGATATGAGTCTTATAAAGATTCAACATCAAAATGGCAGATATGCTGAATTCATTATTGAAGGAAATGAAGATGATTTTGATATTTCAATTCAAGAATTTGGAGCGCTAAATGAACATGAAGCCACTTTTCAAAATGATATTTTTAAAAAAAATATCAAACTACCTTCTGAAGATTATAACTCAACTCCGCTACAATTCTTTGATGCTGGTGAAAAAATATATTGTTTTGGTACAAAAGAAGTAATGGTAATAAACAATGAAACAGGAAGTATTATTAATACAATAAATTTATCAAATTCAGGTAGCTATTCAGCTTCTTCATATCTGAACCATGTGCCTGTTAATAAATTTATATGCGGGTCATCAGATAATGAAAAACTTTTTGTAGCTGATTTAATTAATAATCTTTACTTTATTGATGCAGACGCTGATACTATTCTTCTGTCACACAGCTACAACAGTTTCACTGATCAATTATCTACTTCGGTTGTGTATAACGAAACATTGGATAGGGTTTACTGGATGCTAAACTCATGGCAGGGAAATAATGGAACTGTTATTAATGTATACAATGGTAGTACCGGGGCGTATATAACTCAACGTTTTTTCAACAACCAGATAAATGACATCGTTTTTAATAATAATGCTGTTATTATTACTTCTGGTAATGAAATAATTAAGCTTAACCCACAAAATCTTAATACTATTAAAGCATATACTGGAAATCCCCCTGTAACTCATGAAAAAATATTTTGTTTGAATAATACTGAAATAGCAGTTGTAAGATATCATTATCAAAATGCTCAAAGAAGCATGATTATTCTTGATATTTCAGATCTAACTCCTCTTCAGGGAATATATCCTCCGTTTGGAGCTTTTACTATTAATGATCTTACTGTTGAAAATCAGTACGATAGTTTTATTTTGCTCGTGCTTGGCGATGAAGCTTATTCTGATGTTTACCGTTATAAAATAAATCAGAATAGAGTTTACTCAGTAACTAATCACTTGAGCGAATATAATGTTTTTTCAAGAAGATTATCGAACATTGTTAATAACTCAATATTTTGGAGTGGGAGAAATAGTCTTATAAATATTGACCTTCAGCAATTTGCAATAAATTATAATAATAATATTAAAGGGTGTTACTCATATGATATCTTGTTAAAATCATATAATTCAAATGATTATGTTTATTCGGCAAATCCAAATGAAGGAACTATTAGCAGACATTATTCTGATTGTTCGGTTGAAGACATAATACAAACAGCATTTAAAGTTAATTCAGGATGTGTGAATACTTTAGAAAACAAATTATATTTTGTAAATAGCAGAATAAACTACGATGAATCTGGTATAGCTATTATTGATGCGGATAGTGATAATATTATTAAAACACTCAAAATTGGAAAATATTTAACAGATGCTGTATATAATGAAAACAGCAATAAGATATTTGTGGCGGCAAAAAATGATAGCAAAGTTTTTGTAATTGACGGTGAAAATGACGAGATAATACAAACAATTCAACTACCTAAACAACCAACACATTTGTTAAGTTATCAAAACAAAGTTTTATGTGCAGCTAATACTGCTATTTATATTGTTGATGTAAGTAATTATAATTACACAATATTAAATCTTCAATTTGGAATAAACAATAACGAGTCATGCCGAAATTTCGAAGTAGCTAATGACATTAACAGGATTTATGCATTGTATTCATATGGAATTTATACTTATGTAGTCGAAATAGAAACTGCATCTTTTACTGTCGTAGATACACATCAGCTAAATTTCAGAAAAGGAGAAGTGATTAAATACAACCCAACGGATAAAAGAATATATATTGCAAACTCATTAATACCTAAGCTATACATTTATGATCCTAATGTTTTTAGTGAGATTAATACTGTTTCTTTTATTGGACAGGCTGTATTTTACGACCTTAACATGAGCATTGACCATTACAGAAACAAAGCATATCTGACATATTTCAATTTTGCACAACAGAAACATTATCTTACAATCATTGATTGCGAAGAATATACTTATAAAACAACTGAGTTGAATACTGCTAAAAGCACTCAAATTTTTAATCCAATAAACGATCAGGTTTATTATCTTAATACTGCCCTAAACTACGATAACAAAAACATAATGTATTCAGAAATTCTTGATTGTATGGATGATACAAATTTACCCGATGTTCTTCTTGAAAATATGATAAACAGACCCTATACTATTATAAGTACAAATGAACAAATAAAACCTATAATTGACACTAAACGTAATAAAGCTTACCTGCCTGGAAGTGATTTTTCAAATGTTAGTGTTATAAATGCTTTTACTGATATCCTCCTTCTACAAAACGGATGGAACTGGATATCATTTCCACGATTGGAAAGATACAATAATAACCCGGCTCCTTCTATACCGGTGCTTGAAAGAATAAATTATTTCCCCTTGGAACTTAATATGAATTACATGAATATAGAATATATTCACTATGATGGTTTAGATTGGTCAGGAAGTTTGAAAGATGTTAGAAGTACATCAGGATATAAATTACACTTTGATATAATGGAAGGTCCTGCTCCAAACATTGCATTACACGGCGCTAAGCTTGATCCCGCCACTGAAATCAACCTCATGCCCTTTCAGGAAAATTGGATTGGTTACTTTATTCAGGATGCACAATGGCCATGGGATGCTTTTCCTGCTCTTCTATATGATAACGATCTTACTTCTATAACGGCACAATACTGGGCTATGATTAAGATAGACGATAAATGGTTTGCATCAAGCAATGTGAGACCAATAAAATACGGTGATATGGTAATTGTAACCATTAACGGCAATGAACCTGTAAGTTTTGCATGGAATAATCCGTTAGAAGCCGCTGAAGCCGAAGCTATACCCGAAACTGAATACTATTCCTTTATAGAACAAGCCGAATATCTGCCAATATTTATTGAGAAAGGACCTGAGGACGATTTTATTGAAGTGGCAGTATTGGCTGATGGTATTGTTAAAGGCGCTGCTGTTGCACTTGAAAACGACACTCTCGTGCAGATACGTTCCTATTTAGGTGATGTAGCCCCGGGAACTCCACTGCAATTTGAAACATGGTCGGGTGTAAAATCAGCCAGAGCAGGAAAGGGAAATTATACAGTGAGAAGCCATAAAAACGGAGCTTACGAACAACGTACAATTTATTCCGGTGAAAGGCACCCCTTCCACATAGTTTCACTGAAACCTTCATCACAAGCTTTTATCCCGGAAAGGGTCAGCGATATAAACTGTGCTCCAAATCCTTTTGCTAAAAGTACAAACTTTAGTTTCAGGATAAACAGCGAAACTACTGTAAAAATCGTAGTTTATGATATATATGGTAAAGCTTTGGCTATGCCAGTGAACGGTAATTTTGCCCAAGGCGTTTATAATGTGGAATGGAACGGAAACGATACCTACGGAAACCGCATTGACAACGGAGTATATATTTTTAAACTATTTTCAGGCGAAGGACAGGAAGTTAGCGGTAAGATAGTTCTGACATATTAAGATAAATCATGTTGAAATGAATAATTCTATTACCACACAGGCGCCTGTTGTTTGCATAGTTCAGCTTTTTTTATGTTTTACTATGCTTACTGCGCGCCTGCGTGGTTTTTTTAAATAATATAAAATAAATTAATATGAGAAAATTCACACTTATATTCGCAGCACTGTTGTTTACAACAAACAGCTATTCTGAAATCATAACAGTAAAAAAGGATGGTACTGGAAATTTTACATCAATACAAGAGGCATACATGGCAGCATCTTCAGGTGATACTGTACTGGTTTATCCAGGTATTTATTACGAAAATATTTTTTTGAATGTATTTGGAAAACATATAACCATAGCAAGCCTAAACCTTACAAGTGGTGATAAAATATATATCAGTAATACCGTGATAGACGGGAATAAGTCAGGAAGTGTAATAAGGATAAAGGAAACTGAAACAACCAATATTGTGATACATGGATTTACCTTGCGTAATGGTTCCGGGCATGGTAATAAACGGCGTGGTGGAGCAATAAATATTGATTTTGCTGATGCTTCAATAATTAATTGCATTGTTGAACAAAATACTGCATTTGCCGGGGGAGGATTTTATTTAAACAAATCCCTTCTTTATTTATCAGGAGTTACAATTAGGACGAATCATGCTTATAACCATGGAGGTGGCATTTTCCTCAATCAGGATGTATTTATTGTTTTTGACACCATTAATAAATCAAATATTTATTTAAATCATTCTGCCACAGGTGCTGACTATGCCAAATCATATTTATCTCCTCCTCAATCTATAGTACTTGATACATTTACAGTTGCCAAACCTGATTATTATTATATAAGATCAGGAACTTTTATTGGTTTTCCGGCAAACGACTTAATCATAAATATTGCAAACGGATTTATTGAGCCAATTAAAAGCAATTTATATGTTAATCCGGTAACGGGTAGTGATTATAATTCAGGACTGAATCCCGATGATGCACTAAAAACAATTGACTTTGCTTACAAGAAAATACTTCCGGATACTGTTAACTCTAATACCATCTTTCTTGCAAATGGAATCTATTCCGCCTCAAGAAACGGAGAAAGATTTCCGGTGCAGGCTCGAAGCTATGTAAATCTTATTGGAGAAAGCGTTACAAACACATTATTAGATGCTGAAGAATCAACTTTTTTATTCAATGCTAAAAATTTATGCAGAAACTATCTAATTGAAAATATCACATTTATTAACGGTTATGGTGACGCTTCAATTTCACATATTCATGGTGGTTTATTGTTTAATTATAATGAAGATATTATCCTAAAAAATATTAGTGTAAAAAATTGCAAAGGTTATATTAGCAATTTTGATATACTACATACTAAAAACTCATTTTTGAGAGATATTAATTTAAGCGAGAATACTGGCGGGTTTGTTCACATTAGCTATTCCTGGCCAGATGATTCTTCAGTTTTTAAAATTCATAACATGAAAATCAGTGATAATTATCCATATTACTTTGGTAATGATGGCCTTGGTGGCGGTTTAACTATAAAAGGTAATTTATCAAAACCAGGATCATATAAGGGAGATATTGTAAACTTACAAATAACAAACAATCTTACAGAACTTGATCCTGAATGGGGACCTGCTTATCCGATAGGCGTTTTGGCTATTCATACTAATGTTACAGTTGATATTATAAATGCAACAATTGGTAATAATGTATTAAGAGGAAGAGAAGGATATGCCGTAGGTTTAGTTGAAAATGCAGTGCTTAATCTTTATAACTCTATCTTATATGCTGATTCTTTATATGAAATGGTGCTGGGCGATATTTACTTTCCCAATGACCCGGTTACTGCAAATATCTGCTACTCCAATATAGAAGGCGGACAAAGGCAGATTTATAACTGGTATAACAAGCATACCCTTAACTGGCTGGAAGGTAATATTGATAGTGACCCTGAATGGATAGGCGAAATGCCATTCCCTTACCAGCTACGAAGTTTATCACCATGCATCAATGCAGGAACACCTATGTATGAGCAAGGTATGTTGCCTCCGTATATCAAAATGGAAGACAATAAAATAGTGCTTTACAAAATTGATGGAGATACTCTACATCTTCCACTTTTAGATCTTGCAGGAAATCCACGCATTTCGGCTGGCAGGATAGATATGGGGGCGTATGAATTTCAGGATACCGGAACCTATGTGCTGCCTCATAAACCGGCCATAGAACCGCCAATTCAGATGAGTATTTATCCTAATCCTTTCCTTGCACATGCTTTTATAAATTTTAAACTTAAAAAAGCAGGAGAGGTAACTATTGTAATAAGCGATTTAAATGGCAGAACAGTAAAAACCCTCCTTGATGCCCAAAGCCAACCCGGAGAATATAATATGATATGGAAGGGAAATCATGATAACGGTAACACTATACCTAAAGGAACATATTTTGTTAAATTTTACTACAATGATGCCCTGATTGATACGCGAAAAATTGTAAAAAATTAATAGCTGTGTTTAAAAGATAAAAATACTATGAAATACTCTTGACGATTTTCGACATACGTGAGCATGAAAAGTGAAGAGTTTTTTAGTTTTACTTTAAGCAAAATTAAAAAACTATGGAAACAGCACAAGTTCAATTTGAACAGTGTGTATCGTGAGGTTTTGTTATTAACGTTAACATAAAAATGGTTGTAGCCACCATAAATGGGAAAGGGCTAAAGGAAGAAATACTAATGATTCATAAAAAATAAAATAATCATTAACTTTGAAAGAAATAAAAATTACACACTTTTATGGACACTACCTACTTGTTCACAACCCTATGTTTTTATCTTTAACTGTCATATATCTTGTCTCTATTTGTGTTTAAAATCAAGTTTTAACAAATAAATTCATTTAATTTCACCTGACTATTGCTTTTTACGAAAATTTGTTGTAGCTTTGGCACTTTATTTCTAAAAGTTGTTCTTATAATTATAAGGCTAGTTTTTTCTGATCATATTGAAACATGAAAACAACCTATTTATATAAACTAACGGCTTGTACTTATTTCTCAGATAATAAGGCAGTTTCTCAGCAAACCCGCATGACTGTAGAGAGAGAGAGAGAGAGAGAGAAGATGGCGGGGGTAGCATAAAAAGAAGGAAATTGCAGAAAATACGAAGAAGGAGTTATGAAATTCATGTTTTATCCTCAAAATACTTTGCACATCCTTACCGGTTTATCAGGTCAATGCAGGTGTCCGGGCTACCGGTTAAGGATGTGCCACCGTAATATAGTAATGGATACTAATGATAATTAAACAATCATGCATAATTACATTTTTAACAATAATACATTTAACCATGAAACATTATACAATTAGCCACAGTACCATTTCACTCACGCTGTTTATTTCTCTTTTTCTGATAATTCAAAACACTTTGAAGTGTCAGGAATTGAGCTGGTCTAATAAAACTGGACAGAAATTTAGTAATTTTAAATTTTTTGTACCATGAAAAGAACAAGAAGAACATTTAGTGCTGAATTCAAGGCCAAAGTGGCTATTGAAGCAATCAAAGAAG
>Ga0302244_1000750_pt1 | contig 23497 bp, 23 predicted proteins | sample AAG_UR_Phe_MG_FD_193513 | JGI IMG/M metagenome (GOLD analysis project Ga0302244, IMG submission 193513) | Enriched activated sludge microbial communities from anaerobic digester in WTTP, New Holstein, Wisconsin, United States - AAG_UR_Phe | ecosystem: Engineered > Bioreactor > Anaerobic >... | reverse complement strand
CAGTGGTTACTGAATAATCCCAACTATCACGGTCAAGATAAACCTTGCCGGATATTTTGGCAGCTACTATTGAGCTATACGATTGGAAGACTAATCCCTTGTCAGTTTGAATGATGAATTGATTCTGTACTGCTCCGTTATGTCCGTTGAATTGTGATACTGATTGAAAGTTTCCTAAAAGTGTTGTCATCGCCGAACCTCCTATATTTCGCTTTCTTTGAAAAACTCAAATGCTTTCATGTTGTTACGGTAAACAACCTTGTAGTTATTTCTACCGTCTATAAGCCGGAATGACAGACCATTATTGGCGAAGGCATTTCCGGCAATCGACGCTGGATCAACTTCGCGCTTGTCCTCGAACATTTCTTCACAGAAAGCATTGATTGCGTCCATGACGGTTTTTTTATATCCGTCTATTTGGCATATACATCTGTTCATGATTTTCTCCTTCCTTATTTAAGTATTCAAGCTAAACTGCTAAAATTCTAGTTTGAAAATTTGGAATACCATTAACCTGATCTATCTCTTTAATATCCGAATTTTTGCAAGAGAGAGAGAAATTAAGATGTTTCTTCATTATACAAATCGTTCTCTCTCTACATACATAATTACTGCAAGTGAAAAGCTTGCCATTGTAATTGCTCTTGCTAACCTCTCCTAAATTCTTAAATGTTTGAGTCATAGCTTATTTCCTCCCTATTATTTTATTAGTCTTTGCTAAACTTAAAGACATAGAAAAACCTTTTCTTGACTATGAGCATATCCGTCTTTTTCAATACCGATTACAATAAAACCAAAATCACAGATAAGACAATCATCATAATAAGCGAAAAATCTGTTAACTGGAAGCTGTGAATATCTCCTACAGATCCTTTTATAACTCCTTAACTGTTCTTTAGTAGCTTTAATTTTTTCCTTCATGATTTAACCTCCTCATTATTATTCACCCTAAAAACTTTATAGGGTGCTTTTCCATTATCAAACCAATCATGGCCTAGACAATAAGCTTTAATACCATTCTTATTTTGGGCTAACAGATAACCAGCTCCAGGCGCGCAAGGGCTACAGAAATCACAGAGAGTATAGAAAGGAGATTTAGTTATAAAGAGATCCGGATCATCAGAATTTTGTGTTATACAATATTCTTCATCTTCATAGATAAACTCGATAGGATCACAAGGTATATCGCAACCTCTGTCTTCACTAGAATAATGGCAATCTTGACAATTAAAAATTGCTTCTGAACTATCATACCAACTCTCTCCTACATCATATTGGCTAATAACTCCGTATCGAATTCCAGTATTAAGATCTACATTCTTTAATCCTAAACCATAATCAATATTACTCATAATAACCTCCTACTTAAGTTTTTGTTAAGCTTCATCTTAGCATAATTATAGCAGATGCTAAACTATTGTCAAGAGAAAAAGTTAAAAAAGTTAAAATATTTTTTTTCTCTAAACATTTTAGGGAGATATATTTGTAAGGAGAGTTAATCATGGTAGATGAAAAACCTAAGAGGAAAAGAAATAAATCTGGAAATATTGAGCTACCTAATAAGCCCAAAGAAGCTAAAGTAGCTAAAACTATTAAAAAAGTTAACGTTAACTCTATAGTTAAGAAAGCTCAACTAAAAGATCTAGATAGTGATACTGTTGAGACTATCGTTAAAGGAAATATAGCTAGGAAAAAGTTAAGGAAAACTCTTAAGAAGGAAATAGTATTAGAAAATGGTAAAGAAATCTCTATTAGAGGAAATACCTATATTAATCCATTAAAGTTAGAAAAGTATAGATCACAAGGGTTAACTATTGAGGAGATAGCTAAAATTATAGGAGTTAGTCAATCAGCTATACAGTTAGCTATAAATAAATGGGAGATAGAGAAAGAAGAGACTAATTACTATTTAGATAATAGAGCTATAATATTCGCTGGTTTCCAACATAAGATCCTAAAGATATTAACAGAAAAACTCCTAGATCCCTCCGAGATTAAAAGAGCTAACCTCCGAGATTTAGCGCTATGGTTTAACTCCCTATACAATAATGAGAGACTCGAGAGGAATAAATCAACCTCTAACCTGGGTATAGCAGGAATAATAAGAACAGCTCATGATAAACTATTTAATTCTAATGAGTTAAGCCCTGTTAATCAATCAGAAGATACTTAGACTGTGAGTAACTAACCCATAGACTAGCTAATAAATTCAATGAGTTATACAGCTAACACACCGGAGAGTAAGAGGAGAGAGGAAAAGCTAATAGTTATGGATATTTTTGGATCTAACGAAGGCGGGGGGGGCTGTGCTGTTTCCGCTCTTAATACTTACTAAATACCCTCTTTATCTGTAGCTAAAATAAAAAGGAGTCTATTCCCAATAAAATCATTAACTTAAATAGAATAGCTAAAGTAGAACTTGAGAGAGTTTAGCAAATGCTACACTTTCTTTAGTAATATTAGAAAGGAGGATAGTTTAGTAAGAAAGAGGTATTAATGAATACAGAAAGAGGAGGAAAGAAGTGAAAATATTAAAGATTTTACCAATGTTAGGAGTAGTTTTAGCTCTATTCTTCGTAGTGAGTGTAGCTAGAGCCGATAGGATAGTAAGCGATCCTTGGATTACAGGTACAGATAAGCTTCCAGAAACTTGTGAAATGGCTAAGAATGGAGGGAATTTCTCTAGTTTTCCAGTAGAAACTGTAGCTAATGGAGTTAGGTGCTCTATTCCGGTTACAGGAGACAACTACAAAACTGTAGTTTATTCAATCAAAGCTTGTAAGGGGGTACTTTGCTCTAATGCAATCCCTTTCGAGCCTGGGAAAGACATTCCAAGAGATCCTTCAGGCTTAAAATTATTGGGGAATTAACTAATGGAGAGTTGAATCATGAAGATAGCGAGTCTCTTAGTGGTCTTTCTCATCCTAACAGCCACGATCATAACTAACCTGGACGAAATTTATGTTTTCAACGGTCAGGTTTATTACAACGAGATCTGTACTGAAGGGAAGATTAAATTTAAAGCTTCTGGAGCTATCGTAGTTGATGGACTGACTCATAATATTCATTATACTACGAGACCCTATAACGGAACTTGTGAACAATTTTATGCTCAGTCTGAACTAGGAGGGGGGAGGTAATACCCCCCCCTTCTTTTAAAGCTAAGGTCTGCCATTTATTAAGCCCCTCCTTAACTAGTTGAATCAACTTGCAATTTTTTTCTGAATAGCTCTAAAACCTAAGAGGGAGTTAAGCTGTACCTTCACGCGCGCGCGCGTAGATGTACTATGTAACTAAGTACATTGAGTCTTTAAACTAAGCTAAATAATAATATATATAATTAAATATATATAATTAAACTAAGCTAAGTATTAATTAACTAACTAAAGCTAGTATTAATTATTTCTTTCTTATCTAAATAATTAAGTCTAATTATTTATCTAAGAAGAAATAATTAACTGTCTACGACAGGGTTTTGTTCTTTAATAAACCTAACAATGGCAAGCCTTTAAGATTTTACTAACTGGCTTGCTGAATTTCTGTACTCTTATCCCCCCAAAGGTACGCCCGTACCCCCCCTTCTCTCAACGAGCAAACATTTTTGGGAGTAATCTTTAAGATGAAACCAAAACGCTACACACAACCTACCTCTACAACCGAAACCCCCTTTGAGGTTATCGGAGAAGATATATTTCAGCGTTGGATAGTAGACCCTGTTTCCTTCATCCAGGAAATAATTATTACCCCCTATAACGAAGTCACGAAGATGAATGTAATCATGACTACCCAACAGAAAAACGCAATAGAAGCAGTAGCAGAGTTAGTTCAAGCTAGACTCAAGAAATTCAGAAAACTCCCCTTGACTGAGAGAGAAGTTGAGCTAAACAACAAATTCGGAGTTTCAGTCATGGCAGGAAAGGGTCTAGGAAAAGACGGTTTAGCTTCCTGGCTAATTATTTGGTTTCTGAGCTGCTTTCCAAACTGTAAGATCCCTTGTGTCTCAGTCTCTCAGGATCAGCTAATGAAAGTTCTTTGGAGTGAAGTAGCTAAGTGGTTAGCTTATTCTCCTGCTAAGGCCTGGTTGACACTACAGAGTGATAAAGTCTTCTTTAACGAAGTAGATGATGACTTAAAGGGAAAACAGTGGTTTGCATTCCCTAAGACAGCTAGCCCTAAGAGTAGCGTAGAGGAGCAAGTTGAAACACTTTCCGGTATTCACGCTGACTACATGATGATCGTCATAGACGAAGCAAGCGGTATTCCTGATCCTGTCTTTCACCCTCTTGAGGGTACTATGACTCAGCCCTGTAACTTTGCTTTCATGATCTTCAACCCTACTCGATCTAAAGGCTACGCTATAGACTCTCAGTACAAAAGCTCTGAGTATTGGCTAACTCTTCGGTGGGATGCTGAGGAGAGCGAGATAGCAGACCGTCAGGTTATCGAGAGGGTAAGAGAGAAGTACGGAGTAAACTCAACCCCCTGGAGAGTCAGAATTAAAGGCTTACCTCCTCTAGTAGACGAAGACACGCTTATCCCTATGGATTGGATCATGGATGCAGTTAACAGAGACTTAAACCCTCTTGAGAATGACCCTGTAGTTCAGGGAGTAGACTGTGGAGCTGGAGGAGACTTTAGCGTAGTGGTAACGAGAAAGGGAGGAGCAGTTAAGCCTATTAGGAGAATGAAAACTCCAGACTCTCAAACTCTGATTAACTGGGTAGAAACAAGCATACTCGAAGAGAACCCCGATACAGTCAGGGTAGATAACATCGGTATCGGTTGGGCTGTATACGGAGCTTTATCTGACAAGTTTGGATCTAAAGTAGAGTCAGCTGATGCTAGGAAACAAGCAGGGAATATAGACAAGTTCCACAACAAGAGAGCTGAAATGTACTGGACTCTCAGAGAGAAGTTTGAGAAGGGCTTAATCTCTATCCCTGATGACTCTGACCTGATAGACGAGCTGAGCGCTATTAAAGTTTCCTACGAAGCTCAGGGAAAGGTCAAGATAGCTGATAAGGCTAAGTTGAGACAGGAGATAGGACACTCTCCAGACGAAGCTGATGCACTAGCTATGACTTACTACTTTGATGATATTCCTACTCTCAGAGCTAGAAGAAATATCTACTGTCACAGAACGGAAAGCTCACCTAGTCCTTTAGGTTGGATGCACTCTTAAGGAGATACTTAATGGCAATAGAAAATAAAGACGAATTTTTAAACTTAGCTAGAACGAGATTTCAGATTATAAATACCGCTGAGTCTCATATCAGACCCGCAGCTTTAGAGGATCTGAAGTTTGTCTACAACGTAGAGGAAGGGCAATGGCCTAATGAAGTACGAGCTGAGAGAGAGAAGGATCGTAGACCCTGCCTTACTTCGAACAAGCTCAGGAAGTTCGTAGCTCAGGTAGCTAACAGAGCAAGAGACGAAAGGCTAGGGGGTAAGGTAAAACCTGTAGACGATAAAGCTGATCCTAAAGTAGCTGAGATTATGTCAGGTTTAATCAGGTATATCGAGTTTTCTAGCAAAGCTGATGAAGTTTACGCTGATGCTGGAGAGAAAGCTGTAGCAGGGGGATTTGGTTATTTCAGGATTACTACGGAAGAACCTGATTACTCTTTTGACCAGGAGATCTTCTTACGGAAGATAGAGAACCAGTTTTCAGTTTATCTCGATCCTAAGAAGGAATTTGCCTTTATCCGTGAGGGAATGCCTTTAGCTGAGTTTAAAGCGAAGTACCCTGATAAGGCAGCTACTAGCGTTAACTCTCAGGGAGAAGGAGACTCAGATCTTTGGTATGACTCAGAGAAAGTTTATATAGCTGAGTATTTCTACAAGGAAATCACTAAGGTAGAGTTAGCTAAGTGTGTGAATATGACTACCGGAGATATTAACGTTATAGAACTCTCTGAGGAAGTTACTGAAGATGCCTTAGCTCAACAGGGTTACATGGTAGTTCAGAAGAAAGCTAAAAAGGTCAAGAAAGTTAAATGGGCTAAGATCTCAGGGTTTGATATACTCGAAGAGGGAGAATGGCCTGGAAGTGAGATTCCTATCATCGAAGTTCTAGGTGATTACGTTAATATTGCAGGAAAAGCTTACAAGCGCTCTTTAGTAAGGGATGCTAAAGATCCTCAGAGGGCATATAACTTTTGGCTTACTCACATGACGGAGACAGTAGCTCTAGCTCCTAAAGCTCCTTACATAGTAACTCCTCAAGAGATTAAAGGTTTTGAGGATATGTGGAACTCAGCTAATCAGAAGAACTTACCTTATCTCCTGTATAACGCTCAAGGACAGAAGAAACCAAACAGAGAGTCTCCTCCTACCGTACCTACCGGAGCAGGACAAATGTTGCAGATCTCAGCTGGAGATTTACAGGATACGATAGGAATGTTTGAGTCTAGCTTTGGAGCGCGTTCTAACGAGCGTACCGGAGCAGCTATTAAAGCAAGGGCGAACAGGAGTGACTTTGCTGTATTCCATTTCCACGATAACCTCAAGAGAGCAATCATTGAGACTATGCGCCAGTTGATTGAAATTATCCCCAAGGTTTACGATACCGAGAGAAGGGTAAGGATCTTAGGAGAAGAAGAGCAGGAAGTTCTTGTAGATATAAACAAGAAGATTATTAACCCTGAAACTGGAGAAGAAACAATCATTAATGATCTCAGTATAGGGAAGTACGATGTTGTTCCTGGTATGAGGTTATTTTCTACTCGAAGGGAAGAGTCAGCTCAAGCAATGGCAGAAGTAATGCAAGCCGCTCCTAACATAGCTCCTCTTATGCTTGATCTTCTTTTTGAAAATCAGGATTGGCCTAAAGCTGACGAGATTAAACGGAGACTCCAGAAGTATATGCCTCAGCTCTTAGGAGCTAAAGGTGGAGAACCTGGTGGAGTAGAAGGTGGAACTGAAGCATAAACGAGCAAATTTGTTCCCTAATATATAGAAGGTAGTAAAAATAAACATGGAGATCTTTTATGTCTGAAGAAGCTTTGAACGCAGAATTAGAACAGGAAGTCGTTCACCCTGAAGATGCGCCTAAAGAAGAGGTAGAGTCGCAGTCTACCGAAGAAGAAGGTTTTTCCCTTGAGAAGTTAGCTAAAGAGCTAGAGGAGAAAGAGACTCCTCCGGAAGAAGAAGGGAAAAAGAAAACCGCAGGGAAAGTTCAAGAGCGTATTGACAAACTTACCTGGGAGAAGTGGGAAGCTAAAAGGGAAGCAGATCAACTTCGGAAGGAGCTTGAAGAATTCAGGAATACTACTACTGTAGCTCCTGCACAAAGACCTATCCCTCCTGTAGAAGATGATTTTGACGATCCCAATGAGTACCGCAAAGCCAGGGTTAAGTACGAAGATGAGATCTTCGCTTGGAACGAAACAAGACGTAACACTGAACTAGAGAAACAGCGGTTACAAGAGAGTTTCCAGGAATCTCTCAAGGCTTTCAATAAGAGAGCTGAAAGAATGAGGGCTAAGTACCCTGATTTTGACGAAGCTATTAGTGCTCCGATATTCTCTCCCGCAGTTAGTCAGGAAGTTCTTGACAGCGAGTATGGAGCTGAGATCGGTTACTACTTAGCTAAAAATCCTGATGAGGCTTTAAGGCTTTCTTCTTTGCCTCCCTCTAGGGTAGCAAAGGAGATCGGTAAGCTTGAAGTGAAATTTACTTCGGTATCTAAGAGAACAGTTTCTAAGGCTCCTCCTCCTATTAACCCTCTGGATGGAGACGATGCCGTGAAACCTGATCTTGAGAAAATGCCGATAGAGGATTTCATGAAAGCAGAAAAAAAGAAAATTATTGAAAGAAAGAAACGCGGTTTCTTTTAAGATACGGAGGATTTAAACAATGGCTAACACAATTCTTACTCCTACTATGGTAACTAGGAAAGCTCTCGCTATTCTGCATAGTAAGTTGAACTTCATCGGTTCGATTAACAGGCAGTATGACGACAGCTACGCTAAGACCGGAGCCAAAATCGGAAGTACGCTGAAAGTAAGGCTCCCTAACGAATACACTGTTCGAAAGAACGCTACTCTTGCGGCTCAGGATACTACGGAAAGCTCAGTCAATCTTGTGATGGCTAACCAGTGGGGAGTTGATATTAGCTTCTCTTCTGTAGAGCTTACCCTTGATCTTGACGATTTTGCAGCTAGAGTGCTCGAACCCGCTATGGCAGTTCTCGCTTCTAACATCGAAGCGGAAGCTATCAAGATGTATGTTGATGTCTGGAACACGGTCAATACCGCAGGTACAGATCATCCTAAGAACCTCTCTGATTGGCTTGCTGCTAGAGGGAGACTCAACGAATGTCTAGCTCCTAAAGACGGTAACAGATTTTTTGCTCTGAACTCCGTAGCAATGGCAGCTATTGTTGATGCTCTGAAGGGTCTATGGAACCCCCAAGCAGCTATTTCTGACCAGTTCAGAGACGGTGTGATGGGGAAGGCTATCGGTTTTACCTGGCTTGAGAACGATCTCATCTTGAGACACACTACCGGAACTAGGGATAACTCTACCCCTCTTACTGATGGGGCTTCGGGTGCAGATCAGGATGGTTCTACTATTCATGTTGACGGTTTGGACGATAAATGTACAATTAAGAAAGGTGATGTTTTCACTATCGCGGATGTCTATGCTGTTCATCCTGAAACTAAACAGAGTTACGGCTATCTTCAGCAGTTTACCGTTACAAAAGATGTTACGGTAAATAGCACAACAGGAGACGCTGATATTGAAATCTCTCCCGCTATTGTTGCTTCCGGAGCGAAGCAGAACGTGAGCAACAAGGCAGCTGATGGAAAAGCTCTAACCTTTATCGGTGATGGAAACTCTCAGTACGCTCAGAACCTTGCTTACCACAGGGATGCTTTCGCTTTCGTGACCGCTGACCTTGAAATGCCTAAAGGCGTTGACTTTGCAGCTAGGGAAGTCTATGACGGTATCTCTATGAGAATTGTCCGTCAGTATTCTATCTCCAATGACACCTTTCCTTGCAGGATTGATGTTCTGTTCGGATGCAAAGCAATCAGACCTCAGTTGGCTTGCCGTGTTCAGGGTAAGAAGAACGAGTAATCGTTAATTGGGGTAGAAGCTGAAAACTAGGGAGGGCTAATACCCCTCCCTTTTTTTATAGGAGAGAGTGATGGATACAAGCGAAGTTATAAAGACCGCTTTTAGGTTGAACGGAGTTAGAACTGTAGACGATGAAAACCTAGCCCTTGGTTTGAATTTATTGAACGTTATGCTCTCTTCTTGGGGAGTAGAAGGACTTTCTATTCCCTGTTTTGCTAAAGAAGAGCTTTCTTTAACAGTTGGCAAGGGAGTGTATACCATAGGAATTAATGGGGAATTTAATACTCAAAGACCGAATAGAATCACAGATGCTTATATCAATCATGATAATTATTTTCATCCTTTACTTGTTCATAACAATGCTCAGGAATATTTTGAACAGGGGTCAAGAAATGTTTCAGGTAAACCTTCTGAAATTTTTTATGTTCCTAGCTATCCTCTTGGAGTTATTTATTTCAATAACCTCCCTGATATTGCTTATATCTTAGAGTTGCATTCAGAGCAGAACTTCGAAAACCTTCAAACTATAGGAAGTACTCTTATAGTCCCTCCTGAGTATCATGAAGCTATTCTCTATAATCTTGCAGTTAGAGTATCAATAGCTCTAGACAATCAACCTTCTCAGTATGTAGCTAATGTAGCTAATTTAGCTAAGGGCAATCTTGAAAATAAGAATGCTAAATATGTTATGGACAGAATTTCTAAAATAGATAATGCCCTTCTCTATGGAGTGAAGAGATAATGTATATAGGACAAACATACTTGATAAATTTCAGTAACGGAGGACTCACTCCTTTAAAGAATGAGAGTATCCTGAAACCTACTCAGATGATTGAATGTAGGAACTTTGATCTCCATAACAATACGAGAAGAGTCAGGGGAGGAACGAAGCTAGTCAATGAAACCCCTGTAAGCGGTGCTCCTAGAATAATGGCTATGTATGACTTTACTACTTACATAGTCTTTGCTGCTTCCAATGGCAAGGTTTATAAAGGTGTAGCTCAGGAAATAGGCTCAGGACTAGGAGCTAATAAGCCTACCTGTATAGAGAAGTTTGGGAACAAGGTCTTTATTACTAATACAAATGTAGCTCCCTACTATTGGAATGCAGGAGCGGGAAACATAGTAGCAATGCCAGCAATCCCTACCTCCTGGACTTCCGGTAACTATCCTGGACAGTTTATAGCTCATGGTAAAGGGAACTCTCTTAGGCTTTGGGCTGTAGATTTCGCTACTACTCCTTTTAGTGTCTTTGCATCAAAGAATGGAGATCCTTTAGCTTTTGGAGACGATGATTGCGTTGTCCTAGTGATTAACACAGGAGATCTCTACGGAATAGTAGGAGGAATAGTTTTCCAGGATAACCTTATTCTCTTCGGTAGGAGGAAAGCCTACATCATTGATGACTCTGCCGCTAACAGCGCTTATTGGGGTTACTACGAAGCTCCTTGGGAGGGAGGCACGATCTCCTGGAGGACTTTAGTTAAGACTCCGAATGACATTATAGCTATGACTGAGGACTTTGATATTTACTCTGTCTCAGCTGCTAACCAGTATGGAGACTATCAGACGGCTTCAATGTTGCAAGGTACAGGGATAAAGGAATGGATGAGGGAGAATTTAAACGACACTTATATTACCGACTTTCATGGAATTTATGATCCTATCTTAAGGGCTGTACGCTTCTTCGTAGCAAGCAAGAATTCACAGACGATAGACACTTGCCTTATCCATTTTATTGACAGACCTCTTCCTGAGTCATGGGCTATTCAGGATGCTTCAGGGAATGAAGCTTCAGGGTATAACGCTTCATGCTCTTCCCTTATCTATGCAGGAGCAGGAGACTATCAGGTATGGACAGGAGATTACAAGGGAAATTTCTGGAAGCTAAATGATGATACTAAAGCTGATGGAACAAGCTCTTTCGAGTCTACATTTACTTCTCCATCTTCTCCTCTCGAAGCTCCTAGGATAAAGAAGAGATTTGATAGGCTCTATATTGACATAGAAAACTTTTCTGATAACCAGGGAGAGATAACCCTTACACCTATAGTAGATGGTGTGCAATATGCTTCTACTAAGCTTATTGCTACAACAGGAAAGCGATTTTACGAGATCCCTATGGGGATAACTGGTTATGAGATTAAGTATAAAGTGAGTGCGAATGTAGCTCAGCTAGACTACGCTGTTCATCAAGCTATGATTGACTTCAAACAACTTACCTCTAAACCTCAGCTATGAAGATAACTTGTGAATATAAGAAAGACAGTAGACAATTAACTCTTTATCTTCCCGATGATGTAGGGGAATTTTTACCGGAGGGGAGTATAGGAGAGGGGATCTTAGCTCCTGGTTCTATAGGTGGAGATCATCTTCAGGAATATATTATCCTGGCGAAACATATTGTCAATGAGATTATCACAGCTGATAAGATAGCGAACTTTACAATCTCAGCGGATAAGCTAGCTACCGGATCTGTAACTACAGAAAAGATAGCTACTAAAGCTATTACTACAATCAAGCTCGATGATAGCTGTATTACCTCAGTTCAATTAGCTGATGGTTCTGTAGGCAAGACAGCTATACAGGCAGGGAACGCTCTTATCACTATAGTCTCTTCTCTTCCTGAATTCCCTAACCCTGATTACCCGCAGGGATCTACTATATTCTTAACTACTGATAATAAGATCTACAGATCTACAGGAACTTCCTGGGTTAAGAACGTAGATACTACAGACATTTCAGGGCAGCTCTCAAGAGATCAGTTAGATGTACTTGCCAGGAATAGGATCAACAACCTCCTGGTAGAGAGCGAAGGGTCAAACGGTTGGGTACTTCAAGGTGGATGCTCTATAGTTAGTGTAGATGGTTTCAGGGCTATTAAAGCTTTGGTACAGTATAACGAAGGTGGGTATCATCAAGCAGATTTTATATCAGAACATTTCTTTGTAGATCCGAATGAAATATTAGAGTTTTCTTTTGGCTTGGAATGCACTCAATTCACTGAGGGAGGTTCGGGTTTATTCTTAGGTATTGGAGCTTATGGAGAAGAAAGTTATAGAGTGTGGCTATGGGATTTTGGTGAGAAGAAATGGACTTTGTATTACGAAAGCCATGATAACTGCTATATCATCAATGATTACAAATCTTTAGACAGAAAATTCTACAAGACCTATATCATAGGGAGTAACATTAATATAGAGAATGTTCCAGCTCCTTCCTATCCGGATATGGAATATAAGCTTTATTGTCTCCAGTTACTTCCAGGTAACGTATCTACTAACATAAGAACAGGCTTTAACCCTCCCGCTGAGGGAGACACTTGGTACTTTATAGCCCCTCAGATCTTAGTCAATGGCAGCTTTAACATCCGAGCTTCAAACATCCTAGCTGAGTCTATTACGGCAGGACAGATAGCTACTAACGCTATAACCTCAGACAAGATAGATGCTAACTCTATCACTTCAGAAAAGATCGAGTCAGGAGCAATAGTAGCAGCTAAACTCGCAGCTGGATCTGTAGTTACTGAAAAGCTAGCTACTGGAGCTATACTAGCTGCACATATAGCCGCAGGGGCTATTGAAGCTCAACATATAGCCGCAGGAACAATAACCGCTGATAAGTTTGAGTCTACTTTTTTTGGAGATCTCGATTTAGTTTTTAGCTATGTAAAACAACTCATGGGAAACGTAGACCTGGATAGGCTTTATTTCACTCTCAATCAGATTCTTCAGGGAACGCTAACTGATTTTTCCTATACTGGTTCAGGAGAACAATACGTCTTATGGTTGACTCCTTCAAGAGCATGGGATGGAGCGTATACCTGGGATGGAACAAGTAAATGGGATGCTTCTAATAAGACTTCAGCATCTATCCTTTCTGCCGCTTACGATACTTCTAATACTACAACAAAGCAGCTTTTTCTTAATGCTATAAAGCTGTTCGGGAAAAAACCGAGCGCAATTAAAATAGAAGCAATCTACTCTACTGATAGTACGGATTGGGGAACTAATTTCCCTGATTACGATGATGATACTTGGGAAGAGCTAGATGATACCGGAGCAGGGATGTTGTTACACGCAACAGGATCTCAAGGGGAATGGAGATACTATAAGTTTAAGATCACTTTTACCTTTGCTTCTGACTACGATTATTTTGGGATAGTGAGACTGAATGCTTCTGTAGCAAAATCAAGATTGCCAGTTCTCATAACTCCGAATGTGACTATTGATAGTAAAGCGTTTTACTCTGCTTCCGGAACATGGCAACCACAAGGCAGTACATCTATGTCTCATTATCTTCAAAATACCTCTAATGCCAATGGGGATTACCTTCTCTATAAAACTGCATTACTCGAAGGGAGTTACAAACTGTATTTTGATTATCTTGAAGCTGCTACCGCTGGAATAGTCAAAATCTATGTTAACGATGGACTAGTTTTAACGCAAGATTGTTATGCAGTATATAGTCCAGGACACGGATCAGCTTTATCAAGTACATTCGTTATAGGCTCAGATCAAGAAGTAGTTATTAAGGTGAAGGTTGATGGGAAGAACGCAAGTTCTAGTGGATATAAAGCAAATATCTTTGAATTAGTTTTAATAAGACAGGAAAGCTAGGAGGGAACAATGGCTTACGATGGATCAAAACCAGCTAACGGATCAAACTTGGTTTCTTCGGAAATCAGAGAAAATTTTAGAGCGCTTAAGGAAGATGGGATAGTGGTAGTAGGTGGCGCTGCCGTAGCGAGAGCACAACTTAAAACATCTACCGGATATATAACTTCTACTCTTGGGGGAGGAGATACCATAACTATTACATTATCTGATTATAGTTTTTTCCCTAACTTTGCAGATTCCAATGCTACTTATAAAGTAACTCTTGAAACTTATTATGCAGCTTCAAATCCGAATAGTCAGATAGGTAAGCTTCTTCTTCGAGCGGGTACAGGTAGTCACACACTATATATAAACTACAGATATATTACTGCTTCTAAAGGTTTCCAGGGATGCGTCCTTGATCTCCCTAATGGAAATCAAGTCTTCTATGAATTCGAAGACGCTCCTCCTGATTTTGAGAAGATATTCACAGAAATGGCAGATGACAATAAAGCAAAGGGATTGTCTATCCTTCATGATACTGAAGAATACGATGTTGAGCGTAAGAAGTCGTTAGGGAAATTTCTCGAAAAAATAAAAACAAATTCAGGAGAAGATTATGAGAGGTATATGAAATTTTACAATGATGAGATTAAGAGAAAAACCTCTGACAAGTTTCAAAAGGGAGGGAGTATAAATGGCAAAAATAGATTGGGGTAATCTCGATTTTGATAACCTAGATCCTAGAATATATAAGAAACCCAGGCTGTTACAAAAGGCCATGCTCATTAAACAGTTCCAGGAAATGCAGCGAATGGAAAACAAGTATGCAGAGCTAGAGCCTTTTCTCCTGGAAGCTATAGGATTTAGAAAGGATGAGGAAGGGAATTTTGTCAAGATGACTGATGAAGAACGTTATGAGAGGATGAGCGATCTTGAGAAACTTCAGTATGATAATGCAAAGCTCCTGGCTGAAAGAGAGAAAATGGCACTTGAAGGAAAACTTCCTATCTCTCCTGCTATGGAGGAAAACTTAGCAGAACAACGAAGTCAGTTAGAGAATACCCTCTCTCAGAGATTAGGGTCTGATTGGCAAACTACTACAGCCGGAATTCAGGCTATGGGAGAATTTGATAGGAACGCTGAACTCATGAGGGAAGAAGCTAGGAGGGGGATGATTTCTGAAGGAACCCAATTAAACCTGGCTCAGAGTGGTTTTCTCTCAGGTTTAACCGGACAGAAGCAGGGTCAGTATGGCAATTATCTGTCTGGTGGGAGTGGAATTTTTAATATGGCTGGAGCTACAGCTTCAGGGGTTAATGCTATGAGACAAACAAACCTAGGTTTACTCCAGGCTTTAGAGAGTCAGGATAAAGGTGGTTCTGATTGGGGTGGTGGATTACTGGGTATGGGCGGTCAAATGGCCGGAACAATAGGAGGGGCTTATGCTGCTGCAAAACTTCTCCCTCTCCTTGGAATGGCTAGTAGCAGGACTTTTAAGAAAGACATTAATAAGCTCTCTGAAGATAAGGAAAGTGAAGCTCTCGATATAATCAAGGGTACAGATACTTACACCTTCAAATATAAAGGTAGTGAAGTACCAATGGTAGGAATGATTGCAGAAGAAGTAGACGATCTTCTTACCGCTGGATTTAATCATAAAGCTATCAATATTGGAAATCACATGGGCTTGCTTACTGCTGCTATGAAAGCTCTCTCCAGAAAGATAGATAAAATAGCGGAGGTTAGATAACATGGCAAATGAAGGTGAAATGCTTCTTAGGGGGTTAACCTCTGGTTTCTCTCAGGGAATGAACCTTGGAGTAGCAGCTCTACAATTAGAAGAGAAAAGGAAAATTCAGGAGAACGCCAGGGATGCACAAGCACTAGGTAAATTCTCTGAGATAGTAAAAGATAATTCACTACCCTCTTCTATAAAGGCTAATGCCTGGAATAGTATGGGTCAGCTTTTAAATAAAATAGGTGGCGTTACCATCCCTGAACTCTCCCCTGAAGACTTTGATAACCCCTGGGTAAAGGGATTGCAGAAAGATCTATCAGGTGTAGTGGGAGGGTTAAGAGACGGTAAACTTAGTATGGCAGATGTTCAGCTAGGGTTTGCTGACATTTATACTAAGTATATAGGCCAACCTGGGTTTGATAAGGTATTTGGTGATTTTACTGGTTTTATGGAGAAATATAGCAATACTCTTACCGATCATCAGGCAGCTAAAGTTTCTACGATCTACACTAAATTTCTTAGTCAGAAGCAGGAAGGAGATCAGAGTAATCTAAGCGGTTTAGTTCCTAAAGGTGCAGGAGGAGAAAAACAAGCTCCTCCTATATCAGAAGGAGAACTGAATACCCTCTCTTTTATTAAGGAGTATAACCCCAAGGCTTTTGAGAAAGGGATAATGACTTCTCTTGATATGATGAAGAAAGCCAGGGAAGCTCAGGGCAAAGAGAGTAACCCTAATGAGTGGAGCGTAAGAATGAGAGCTGCTGAGGGTGATCCTGTAGCTCAGAGGGCAGTACAGGGAAAACAAACTGAAGAAGCTAGACTAAGATCAATTAGTAATGTTCCTACTGAAGTAAGAAAAACTGTATTCCTTGAAGCTCCAGACGGATCTCAGGTTTCAGTTCTCGATAAACCCGATGCGGTTAACCAGTATCTCCAGAAAGGTTATAAGAGACTGAAAGAAACTGATCCTCTCTCTGCTGAGATTGCAGCTAGAATGAGAGGAAAGACTGTAGATACCAATGTTAATTCAGGAGAAAAATTTAATATATTTGGTACTAATGTTAACGCTAAAGCTTCTCCTAAGGAAACTTTTGAACAGTATTTTAATAGGTTGAAAGATCTCCCTCAGAACAAAGGAGCTAAAAAGGAAGATTTTATAAAAGCCTATGAAAAGAGATATGGAGTAAAAGCTCAGTAATGGAAATATTTGATCCTGAAGAACAACAAGGAAAGATATTTGATCCAGAAGTAGGTTTTATTGATCCGTATGATAGGGATGCTCTTTCTACTCTTAAGAGGGTAGGAAAGAAGGTTTACTACTCTGGAAAAAGTATGATTCAGGGTATGGGGTTAACTAAGGATATTCTGGATATAGAAGCAGGGTATACCCCTCAACCTCCTGAGGCTGCTGAAGTTCCCTTTATGGGAATAAAGGATACCTATATAGAAGATAAAACCCCTAAGCTGGAAAAGATTAAAGAAGCAGCTAAGCCTATTGCTGAGACTAAGAAGGTATTAGAAGGGCTAGAAGAAGAAACTCCTCCTGAAAGAAGAGGGAGTGTAGTACAAAAACCTGAAATTCTAAAACAACCCTGGTGGTATCTTGAGTCTATAGTACCTTCTGCTGTAGGTTCTGCTGCTGGATTTGCAGGACTTAACGCTTTTACTAGTTTTTTTTCCTCATTAATGCCTAGTTTGCCTGGAAGAGTAGTAGCTGCTGGTTCTGCTGCTATGATGGAAACCTACGCCAACATGGCAGATCAGTATATTTCAGCTAATGAAGCTTTTCTTAAGAAAGGAAAAACTCCCGAAGAAGCTCATACGCTAGCCTGGAAGGAAGCTCAGAAGGTAGGGAAGTACGAGATTATCCTTGACACAGCTTTCAACCTAGTAGGAAATAAACTCCCTAAAACAGAGCTAACTAAATTAAAACAATTTATAAGCTCTGTAAAAGATATGTTCAAGAGTGAAATTCCTCAGGAAGTAGGCCAACAGTTAATCCAAAATAAAGCTTCAATGGAAGGACATGATCCTGGTAGAAAGTGGTATGAAGGAGTCCCTGAGTCTGCAATAGGGGCTTTAGTAGGAACTCCTTTCGGTGGCTTCTTAAAATATCTCTTAGGAAGAATGAAGAAGAGAGGAGGATCTACTGTAGATACTTCCGTTTTGGATGAGTCTGTTTTAGAAGAAGAAAGTAAACCTAAAGCTCTTCCTCCTGCTGTTTTTCCTATGCCTCCTTCTAGTATTTATGATCCTGAAGTATCAGAGGCAGTATCGGAAGTTACTCAAGAGGAACAAAATCTAGAACAGTTTAAACAAATCTTTGATCCTGAAGAAGTTCCTCTAGTTAAAGACTACGAGATTGTAATAAGCGGTCAGATACAGGGAATGGGAACTAACATAGACAGTTTTGAGAGGTTAGATGAATATTCTAAGGGTGCTTCTCTTAACTTCTTTTATACTGTAAAGGATCTAATCTCTAAATATTTCCCTGATTCTTCTATGTCTAACGTAGTTCAGCAAGTCTACTTTGGAGAAGAAGCTCAAGATTTTGAACCTTCTTTAAAATTTACTCTTGAGGGAGATAAGAGTAACGTAGAAGGTATAGCTGCATTCTTAGGGAATTCTCTCAAACAGAATTCGGTAATTGTTATAGATCCTCAATCAGAGAACCCGAATGGAGGTTTTGTTGAGTTTGACATTGATCCTAGACTATCCCTTCAGGAGATCTATGAAGCTGCTTACTGGAAGGTAGGTATAACAGACCTTAATCTCCAGAAGAAACTTGATGGAACGTATAGAGTCAAGCACTTCCTGAACGGAGACGATAATAGCGTATTCCTACAGGATTACACGAAGCTAAACGGTCTATTTGCCATTATAGGGGAAAATGGTTTAGACTTTCATGAGAGTGAAAGTAGTTTCTTAGACAAGGACTCTTATGAGTCTAAGATAAAATTACTAGGAGAAGAATTACATGGAAAATCTCTATACGAGCAAGGAAGATATGTTGAAGAGGTTTCCAAAAAGTCTTCACAAAACACTGTCTCAGATGTGGGAGGAGGGAGTGAGGTTTCACAAACCGGATCAGTCACAGAAGAAATACGAAGTGATAATCAATCCTCCAGAGCCGTTGTTGAAGACACTCAAGCGGAAACAACCAAAACAGTAAAGAAGAAGTCTACTCCTAAACCCTGGATTGAACCCTTTAGCGATAAAAAGAACCTCAAGGATCTTCGAACTCAGAAGTATTTTCAAAAACTCAATATCTTTAAGAAGCATCTTAAGAACCCTAAGCTTTGGGCTTGGTTAGGAACTAAGAAAGGGGATAAGAAAGCTTACTCTCCTGATGCTCCTAGAGACGAGAAGGGTTATCCGCTAGTTCTGTTTCATGGAACCGCAACTATGGGTATAGAGGGTAAAGCGCTAGACTTTCCTGCCTTCGATACTCTGAAAATAAGATCCTTCGGTACTCACTTCGGTAATCTTTCTCAGGCTCACTTCTTCGTTAGGAATCATGCTTTCGGAAGAATACTTCCTACAATCTTAAATATTAAGAACCCTCTCAGGATGCAAGACTTGAGTAACTGGCATCCTCAGAAGATCTTAGATGAGCTAAATAGACTACATATAATTCTGGATAACGAGACTCTCTCTGCTTACAATAATGCTGTTCAGGAAACAGAGAGAATGAAGATCCTTTGGAACGGACTCGCTAAAAAGGGGTACGATGGTATAGTCTACATTAATCGGTTTGAGGGTTTTAGTAAAAAACCTCCGTACAAGGATATAAGTACTTTGAATGATGAGGATTTTAAGACAAAATATCCTCAAGCTAAGGACTCCTATATAGTCTTCGATCCTACTCAAGCTAAGAGTATTTTTAACCAGGGTGTATTTGGGAAAGACAACCCTGATATGCTCTACTGTGGTTTTCCTTTCTCTTCATTCCTGGAGTGGATGTGGAAGAAGGATTCTCTGAAGGAAGCTAAGGCTTTCTACGATAATGTTCAAAACGGCAAGATTAGCTTTGTAGCTGCACCTAATGAAGTGAAATGGTTTAAGAACAGGGTAAAGAAGATCTTTACCTTTCCTGCTACGGTAGCTGAGAAGTTCCCTAAGTTTAGAAAATACTTCGATGTAGCAAAGGAAATGTACAGTCTCCAGGATGAACTCTCCTGGGATTTCTTTGATAAACTCACTCCCTATTTAGGATTAGAGAATAAAGAAAATGTTCATAAAGTTCTTGAATTTGCCAGGTTAAGTAAGGGTCAGTTCAAGCCTACCGATCAAGTTTTGCAGAGAGCGGGTTTAACTCAAACTGAAATAGATGCTTACCGTTCAGTAGAGAAAGCTATGGACTTCGGTTGGGTAGTTATGAAAGAAGCTTTTATAGAGAAGGCTCGATACATTAACGATCCTATAGAGAGACAGGCTTATATAAATAAGGTGAACGGTCTTATTGATGCTAGGAAGAGGGATAACTACGTTCCTTTCTCAAGGTTTGGAGACTTCTATGTCCTAGTAAAAGACTCTAATGGAAAGATCATCAACTACTCCTATTACGAGTCTAAGAACGATATGAAGAAAGCTGCTAATGATTTTGTCAAACAAGGACACCTTGTAGAGACAGGAGACGTTCTCCAAAAAGCTGAGGAGTATAGGAATGTAAGAAACAAGAGCGCTTTAGAAGCTATAGCTGATGTTGACAATGATATGCTTGAATTAGGCTTTACTAAGCATCTTTTGAGGAGCGAAGACGTTCCAGGGTACTCCAAAGACTTAAAGAGATCTATACTTGACTATGTACTATCAGTAAGCCGATTTGCAGTACGAAGAAAGGCAGCTTACGAGTTTGATGCTTTAACTCCTACAATAGATCCTAAGAAAGAAGCAGGGCTTTACGATTACGCTAACAAGTATGCTAACTATGTACTCTCTAACGATGCAGAAGCAGTTAAGTTCAGAGAGTTTATGTTTTACTACTACCTAGGCTTTAACGCTAAATCAGCTTTAGTAAACTTATCTCAGACTCTTACTACAACTATTCCGGTACTCTCTAAACACTTTAGCGTTCCTGAAGCTCATATCCCTGGCTATATTAAAAATGCTTCCGAATTCCTCCTGAACCCTAAGAGGTTAGCTAAGAGAAACCCTGAACTCCATGATGCCTTATTCCAGGGGCTTAGAAAAGGAGCTATAGCTGAAAAAATGGCAAGGTTCTTAAGAGGAGAAGAACAGGGAACTAGTGAGACTATTACCAACTTTAAGGAATTAGCTAGTTGGATGTTTGATAAAGCTGAGGTATTTAACAGGACTGTAGCTTTTACAGCTGGATTTGATGTAGCTAAGAGAAAGGGAATGAACTTTAAGGATAGCGTAGACTTTGCTACAAACTTTGTTACTGAGACTCAGTTTGACTACTCGAAAGTCAATAGACCTGAGATAGCTAGATCCTGGAGAGCACCTTTATTTACCTTCAGGATGTTCTTAGGGAATTACCTCTCACTACTCAAGAAGAGTTTGCAGGAGAAGGAGTGGGAAGTCTTGGCTAGAATGCTAGGGTATATGACAGCTCTAGGAGGTCTATTCGCTATCCCTGGAATAAAAGAGCTAGATAAGATCCTTACTACCCTTGGAATAGATACTAAGGTTATGTTAAGGGAGAAGTTCGGAAAGTTCTCCGATGTTGTGATGCACGGAATTCCTACCTTATTCGGAGCTAATATCTCAGGAACAATAGGAGTAGGTGAGCTAGTTCCTGATATTGAAGAAGGTTTAGCTGCTTCTATTGGGAAGCTTGCGGGAGGAGTAGCTCTCGATCTCCCTACAAGAGTAGGCAGAAGCTTATGGTTGTATAAGGATAAAGACAGTGTTTACAGAGCTACTGAAGCTCTTATGCCTGAAGCTATTCGTAACCCTATGGTAGCTGCTAGATGGGCTAGTGAGGGAGTTAGATCTCCTTCCCTGGAGAATGTTATTCCTAAAGAAGATATTACCGGATCTGATATAGCGTTAAAGAGCTTAGGTCTTTCTCCCTCCAGGGTAACTAAAGCTTACGAGCTAGAGAACACCGAGAAGTTTATGGTTGACAAGATCAGAAAGAGGAACTCTAAAGCTAACTGGAGTGTAGCTAAAGCTCTCTTTGAGGATATGAGCAGCAACGGTAATTCAGTACAGGATGTACTCGATCAGATAGATCAGCATAATTCTAACGTAGAAAAGATGGAGGACTTCATTAGGCTAGATCCTACAGCTATTAAAGATTATGTCAGATTGATGATAGATCCTAAGTCGGTAGAAATAAAGAAAGTGCCGAAGATAGGCAGGGAGGGCTACCTTGAAAGACAGGAGCTTTACCAGTAAGGGGGGAAAATGGAAGTCACTTTTACTCAGATATTTTCAGTTGTAGCGTATTCCGTAATAGGTGTTATTTCTTACCTTATTGCGAGAACCATAAAGAGTATAGATGAGAACCAAAAATGTATGTGTGAGGAATTGAAAAATATCGCTTTAAAGGTAGCTCAGTTAGAAGCAGAGCACAAGATCTATACTCATCATAACTTCAATCACAATCAATAAACAAAATTAAGAGAAGATAGTAGAGGGGGTAGGTTATTTCATCCTCAGTATAAAAAGCTGACCCCTACCCTCTCAATTCTTAAAGAGGTAAGCGTAATGTCCTTCAGAGAAATTAACTCAGAAGGTTTAGGTATAATCAAAACTTATGAGGGTCTTGAGCTTGAGAGATATAAATGCCCTGGAGGAGTATGGACTATAGGGTATGGGAATACATCTAATGCTATGAAGTTTAGAAAGATTACTAAGGAGCAAGCTGAGGATTTCTTGCAGGAAGATCTGCATGAAGTTTATAGGTATCTAAGTTTAATCACTAGGAATATTCCTCTTAATGATAATCAATGGAGTGCTTTAGTATCTTTTGTTTTTAACATTGGCATAGGAGCTTTTATAAACTCTACCATGTTGAGGAAATTAAAAGCTCTAGACTACGAAGGAGCCTCTAGAGAGTTTGGGAAGTGGGTTTACTCTAAAGGAAAGAAGCTAGACGGACTCATTAAGAGGAGAGAAGCAGAGCGTAGTTTGTTTTTAAAGGAAGAAGTTACAGATGGAAAAGAGTGAACAGCAAAGAAATGTTGAAGGATTAGCTGAGAGAGACGATAGAGGGAAGAAGTTAGTTGTTACTCGAACCTTTTACTGGGATTGGGATGACTCCCTATTCCGTATGTTTAAAAAGATCTTCTGTAAGGAGAAAGAAAAATGAGTTTCAAGGAAAAAATGAAATTAGTTTTTAGCGGTGTATGGAGCTTTATTTCACCTTTTGTAAAGATATTTGTTGGTAGTGCAGGACAGATCTTAGCAGGGGTAGCTCTTGACGTAGTTAAGCAGATAGCAGCTGATCCTTCTTTAGTAGGTTCTGGAAATCTAGATAAGAGACAGGCGGCTTTTGAAAAGATTAAAGGTGAGTTAGCAGCTAGAGGATTAGAAGCTAGTACCTCCGTTATTAATGCTGCTATAGAAGCTGCGGTACAGAAGTTAAAAGAAGAGGAGTAACGCAATGTTTAAATATCTAAAAATGATCGCTTTCCTGAAAGATATAAGGAAAGAAGTTCAGGCAGAAGGAACTTTGAAGAATATAGCTCTCTCAAGGAAGTTTTGGGGAGCTTTGTGGTTATTGGGAGGTTATATCCTCAGAGAGTTTCTAGGTGTTGATCTCGACCAGGCTACCTTAGATCAAGGTACTGATTTAGCTGTACTGATCGCTTCCTACTGTATGCAGGGTTTTGGGATAGCTATGCAGCTAGTTTCCTATGTAAAGACAATCAAAAACGCTATAGCTAAGAAGAATGGCAAACAAACCAATAACCCTGAAATGGGTGTGGAGGAATAGGTAATGGCTTTAACAATTCCAGACTATACATATATTGCCCATAAACTCATCAATCGTCCGTGGGGATCGGAAGTTCGTTTCACCGTTGCACGTTCTGATGGTTCCCATATCAATGAAGTCATTCCTATCAAATCAATGAAGATTGAGGAGAAGGAACTTGTTGAG
>Ga0302244_1000728_pt1 | contig 24019 bp, 33 predicted proteins | sample AAG_UR_Phe_MG_FD_193513 | JGI IMG/M metagenome (GOLD analysis project Ga0302244, IMG submission 193513) | Enriched activated sludge microbial communities from anaerobic digester in WTTP, New Holstein, Wisconsin, United States - AAG_UR_Phe | ecosystem: Engineered > Bioreactor > Anaerobic >... | reverse complement strand
ACACAGACCTTGTAACAAATCCTGCCTTCAAAGATTATGAATGCAACATATGGCACGAGGAGGACGAGTAAAAGTGCCGGGGGAATTTCTCCCCCGGCGTTCCTGTTTATCCTATGAGCCTTAAAAGTCTTGTCTCTATCGACTGCCTGACCGGCGCTGCCAGCGTACCGTTCTTCATCTCCGATTTGAGCTCTTTAAGCTTTATCGCCTTCACCGTGTTCAGGCTGTCGGTCGATATGATGGCGTCGGGGTTGGTGAATACGATGAGCCCGTTGATCCATGCCTTTATGTTGTATCTTGCAAGGTACCCTTTAAGCCACTTGATGTTGCCTATCAGCTGGAAGGAGGGGTTCTTAAGGCTTTCGGTGTGGAAGCTGCCGTTTCTGCTTCTTTTTACCTGCTTCCATGAGCTGTCCGCATAGGTTATCACCCCTTTGTGGTTTTTTGCCTCTATTGCATATAGCCCTTCAGGCCCTATTATTATGCAGTCGATGTCCCCTTTCTCGGCGGGCACGTTATAAAGGACAGTGTGCTCGTCCGTTAATATCTCTCTTAGATGATCCCTTAATGCTTTCTCTCCTTTTAACCCTATCTCGAATATGGATTTTTTCTTAAGATGGTTGTTTGCCATTGCAGCGCCTGCCATGATGGGCACAACGCCCGTTATGGGGTCGGCAAGTAACGCTCCTGCGGCGGCTGCGGCCGCAGCTCCCAATCCTATCAGCCCTATCATCCTGTTGTGCTTTGCAACCGTGTCCTTTAAGTGGTTAGACATATATATCTCTTTCATGGAATCTCCTTTTTATTGTCATTGATATGTAGTTAGTTATCACTACAGGAGATATATTATCCTTAACTGATATTAGTGTCAAACTTTACGGACATATATTGATAACTATTTTCTTTAGGTGATATATTTACGATACAAGGAGTCAAAAAACATGCTCATATTCAACATCAAGGGCCTCATTGAGAGAAAAAGCGCAGTCGAGAGAAGGAAGATCACCTACAAGGTAATAGAGCAGGAGACCGGGATAAAGGTGCTTACCTTATCCCGCATCGCCACCAACCACAACTATAACCTGAGCCGCAGGGACATGGAGAAACTGCTTCTGTACTTCAGGTGCAGGCCTGATGAACTGATGACGCTGATACCGGAGTAAGAGAGAAAAGAGTCACAGATGCTTGACTGGTATAAGGGATTGTTGGTCTGATAGTTGCGGGGTGAAATGCAGCGGGCGGCATGGGGATTAGTTGCTGGAGGGGCGGGGGCGGAGTGCTTCCTGAAACAAAGCATGCGGTGCTTTCCCTTTCAGTGCAATGTTTAAAGCGGTAACTGATAAAAAATAATGACTTTTGCTTAAATATATCGATACTTATCCTGTAATCATTCTGGTATATTTTATTAAAAATGTACTTGCATTGAAGAATGAATCTATGGGTGTTGAGTCGATGAAACATGATGCGTAAAACACTCTACTGTGATTACTGTAATAAATATTTAAAGTAAATTACACAAATTGAGTATTTTTTAGTATTATGAGTAAAGGGTGTAATAATGAACAGGTTTGAGTCCTTCATAAATACATTGCAAGACAATAGCGATTTTGCATGGGCGAGAAGTGAAGCCGCAACAGCACTGGGTGATACCAGTGATCCGCGGGCGGTAGAAGCTCTTATTGCTGCGCTTAAAGACAGGGATGGATATGTGCGTAGTAGTGCTGCCCGGGCATTGGGCAAAATCGGTGATCCGCGGGCGGTAGAAGCTCTTATTGCTGCGCTTAAAGACAGGGATGGATATGTTCGCAAGGATGCGGAGAACGCACTGCTTAATATTGTTGCTCCCGAAGCTTTAGAAGCGCTTATTGCGGCATTTAGAGACAAAAGTTCATATGTTCGGAGTGTTGCCCTATATATGCTGAGTAAAATTGAAGATCCTCGGGCAGTAGAAACACTAATTGCTGCGCTTAGAGATGAGGATGGAGATGTCCGCGAATATGCTTCTAAGGCATTAGGTGAAATTAAAGACCCAAAGGCAATAGAAGCTCTTATTGCTGCTCTTAATGACAAAGGCATGGTGCATTTCCGCAATTGTGTTGCAAGCGCATTAGGTGAAATTAATGATCCCAGAGCAGTAGAAGCTCTTATTACTGCGCTGAGAGATGAAAATATACATGTTCGTGAGCACGTTGCATTTGTTTTGGGTAATACAAAAAACCCAGAGGTGGTAAAATGGCTTATTGCGGCACTTAAAGACAGCGATAAATATGTACGAAGTGCTGCTTCACACGCATTAGGTGAAATTAATGATCCCAGGGCAGTAGAAGCTCTTATTACTGCACTGAGAGATGAGGACAGCTATGTGCGTGGCGTTGCTGCAAGCATGCTGAGCAAAATAGCTGATAAGCGTGCGGTAGAAGGGCTTATTGCGGCAGCGAAAGACGATGATGAAGATGTCCGCAAGGATGCTGCATATGCACTTGGTAAAATTGCTGATCGCAGGGCAGTAGAACCTCTTATTACTGCGCTGGGAGATGAGAGTAAAGATGTCCGTAAAGATGTTGCAAGAGTACTGGGTAAAATTGCTGATCCAAGGGCAGTCGAAGCACTCATTGCGGTAATGAGAGACTATGATGAAGATGTCCGCAAAAGTGCTGTATATGCTCTGGGTAAAATTAAAGACCTTCGGGTGGTAGAAGCACTTATTGTTTCACTGGGTGATGAGAGTGCGGACGTACGGTGTGCTACTGCGCGTGTGCTTGGTGAAATTGCTGATCCAAGGGCAGTAGAAGCGCTAACTATTTCATTGAGTGACGAGAGCGAAGATGTCCGCCGGTGGGCCGAAAAAGCACTTGCTAATGCAAGAACAACCCGTCGTCACAAAACAAATAGCCCACCACCGGGGCAGCAGCGAACAAAGAAATCAAAAAGAATAGAACATGACGTATTAACCGTACCGTCTAAAGAATATTATGAACAGGAGTTTAAATGAACAATGGTATGTCGCCTTTCAACGCGCAATTTACACAAAATGAAGTTAGACTTCGTGAAGATTTAATTATAAAGTCTATCGTTTCTTTGATAAATGATAGTCAACAGATGTTGGAAATCGTTCCATATTTTTTGAATTATGGGATCATCGACTGGTCATGGCCTTTAAGATTTGTTAAGGGCAATCAAGAGTATAAAGGGTTCAAGTTTTATTCGTACGATGCCTATGAAGCAATACGCAACGGAGAAAGAAAATTCACAAGAGATCATTACTTTCCCAAAAAAAGGTTAAAGGAAATACTTTATAATATGAAATATCCTGATAAAAATTCAGTTAGACAAATAATGGAAAAATATGGAGAGGTATGTGTCATAACAAAACAAGAAGATGCGAGATTACGCAAAGCCAATCTTCACAATGACATGCCGTCAGGATGGCAAATTGGTGATGATGCGTTTGCCCGCTACCAGACTGTTAGTATTAGGGTGCGGACGAATGATTGCCAATGGCAAGCTTATCAAAATCATTAAAACCCTTCTTCATACAGACGAGGATCTCGATTTTCTTCTCCAGTTGAACAAAGAAGACCTTGAATAACTTGCGTCTGGTGTCAGAGCAAAAATTGGTGTATAAAAAAACGATATTTCAGCAACATCTAACAACAACACTTCAGAGGTAACATTATAAACTTTTCTGGGTTTATTGATAACGGGTTGTAACATGAAGGGTCTTGATGGGTTGTTTTTTGTTACTGTATGTATCGGACTGCTTCCTGAAACTATTAGCCCAGTGCAATTCCTCAGGATATACTATTTCAAATGGAAATAATTAATTTAGAACGCCATTGACAGAAACCAGCGTGTTGGTTATATTGTAAGTGTTTACTCACATATATAAAAGGATATACATGACAACTCCCAAACTTAGCAGGGAAATAAGGCGTAAACAATTCGTCAATGCCACCCTCAAGATAATATCAGAAAAAGGTGTGAGCAATCTGACGACTGCAGCTATCGCCGAGAAAGTTGGAATGTCAGAAGCGAATCTCTATCGGCACTTTGCCAACAAAGAGGAAGTCCTTCTGGAGACTGTCGAAAGGATAGGTTCTGGGCTCAGGAGGAATCTCGAAAAGGTATTCCAGTCTCCCGGAACACCGCTTGAACACTTAAAGAGAATTTATTCCTTGCATCTTACCTTCATTGAAGAGAACGAAGGAATTCCAAGACTTGTCTTTTCAGAAGAGATACACAGCGGGAATAAAGAACTTAAAACAAAAATATTCAACACAATAAATGCATACTCAGTAAAACTTGAATCAATAGTGCGAAAAGGACAGGCAGCAGGAGATATTAAAAAGGAAATCGATCCCAGGTCCGCGGCTTTGACCATGATTGGTATGCTCCAGGTGACTATTTTACGGTGGTCATTGGGCGGTTTTTCGTTTTCGCTTGAAAAAGAAGGTTTGAAGCTTTGGAGAAATTTTGAACACTGTATTAAACAAAACATAACTAAAAAACCTAATAGCGTTCGCTGAGGAGGTTAATAGATGAATGAAAAGACTTTTCAGACTCGCATCGAAAGATGCACTGACATGATGAAGTCGGAAGGATGCAATGCCCTCCTGCTCACCAAGCCGTCCAACATGTATTACCTCACAAATGATGGACGCCTCTGCGCCTATGCAATGATCACCCAAGATGGAAAGGTTGCCATCGGGGTACCCAAAACAGACATTGACGATGTGAAACAGTGCGCCTATTTCGACCATATTGTTGGTTTTGAGGACGAGGTGGGTATGATTCATTCAATTGCCCATTACTTTGGCCGTTTTGGTATCAGCAAGGGAACTGTGGGATTGGAATATACCTTCCTTACCCAGTCAATGATGGGCATCGTAACCCATCCCCATGCCAAGCCAAAAGATGTGGCACCAAAAGATTGCACCCACATCATGTCCAGTCTTCGCGTTGTGAAGGAGGATCAGGAAATCGACCGCCTCAGGCAGGCAGCTGCGGTAGCTGATATTGGAATGAAGGCGGCAATAGGAGCAGTAAAACCAGGAATCACGGAGAGCCAGATAGCCGCAGAGGCAGAATACGCTATGCGGTACGCTGGCGCAGAAGAATTCTGGCGTACCTATGTGTCGTCCGGCCCCCGCACCGGCATTGCCCACGGGCTCCCCACGAACCGAAAGCTTGAAACAGGCGACCTGGTGATGATCGACATTCATCCTATGGTCAATGGATATAGCTCTGACATATGCCGGACGGTGTGCGTGGAAAGGCCATCCACTGAGCAACAGCTGGCATACGATCTTTATCTCAAGGCCCAGCAGACGTCTATCGCGAAGGTGAAAGCCGGTATCGGCATGGTTGAATTAGGCGATACAATGCATGGAATTATGGGAAACGGAGGGTACGGAGACCACATTTTCGGTCCGCCAATTCACGGTATCGGGATCGATTTCGAAGAGTCTCCCTTGCCTCCAGGCCACGCTTTCTTCCACGGAGAAAAGGAGCCGCCACCCCTTCCCCCCAATGTGGTCATAGCCATTGGTAATTGTGGGCTTTACACAGATGGGTGGGGCGTCAGGGTTGAGGATACAGTGGTTGTTGGCGAAGAAGGGCCTATCGTGCTGACCGCCTTTCCATACTCGCTAACCACCAGGTGAAAGAACGCCCTTTGAAATGCCATTTACAAAACACAAGAGGAGGTTCGTTATGTTTATTGTCATTGTTAACTTTCCACCAATAAAAAAAGGTAAGGACGCAGAGTTCAGGGAATGGTTCAGCTGGTCCAACAAGGAATTTGCAAAGCATAAAGGCTTTATCGGCAGACGACTTCTCAGGCCAGTAAAGGGTGGTAATTATGTTGGTATTACGGAACATCAGAGCAGGGAGACCTTTATGGCAATGCATAACAGCCCTGGTCACGATGAGGCCGGCAAACGCGTTGAACCGTTGTTTGACGGTAACCCAACACCAACGTTTTATGAAGTAATTGTTGAATAAGAATAAGGAGGTTACTGCGGACAAATGAAATCATGGAAAAAAGGAGGATATCCTGTTCCCGGACTTGCAAAAGAAGAACCTATCCGATGAACACATGCGTATCATGGATGAGCTGATTCTGAATAGTTGCTTATCAGGAGCACTCAGTCGTCAGCCGGGAGATCATCGGGAAGCCCTTAGGAACAATGACTATATTTGCTTTTGATGAGGGTGAGGGCTTGAGAGAACATACGGCACCTTTTGATGCGGCCGTATATATGGTAAGGCTGAGTTCGGATTGATGGTAAATCTTATTCCATCAAGGAGGGGAAATAATCATCATGCCAGCCAATAAACCGCATGCATTTAAAGCGGTAACCCTCTATAAGATGCTGCTGGTGATGATTCGATAAGATAAAAATAGAAAGGAGATTTGTTATGAAATTCGAGATAACTCCAAACGTCAATTGGGTAGGCAAGATTGACTGGGAACTCCGAAAGTTTCACGGCGAAGAATATTCAACACATCGGGGTTCGTCCTATAACTCATATCTGGTCAAAGATGAAAAGGTCGCACTCATCGACACGGTATGGATGCCCTTTGCCAAAGAATTTGTCGATAATCTTGCAAAAATGATTGATCTTAACAAAATCGATTTTGTCATCGCCAACCATGCCGAGATGGATCATTCAGGCTCTTTGCCGGAACTGATGCGTCACATTCCTGATAAACCGGTATACTGCACGGCCAATGGTTTTAAATCACTAAAAGGTCATTATCATCAAGACTGGAACTTTCAGGTTGTAAAATCAGGCGATAAGCTCAGTCTCGGCAAGAAGGAATTGGTCTTTATTGAAGCCCCCATGCTCCATTGGCCGGATACCATGATCGAGTATCTCACTGGCGATGCAATACTGTTTTCCAACGATGCTTTCGGACAGCATATTGCCAGCGAACACATGTTTAATGATCTCGTCGTTCAATCAGAGCTCTTTGAAGAAGCAATCAAGTACTATGCAAATATCCTCACCCCATTCTCACCGTTAGTTACCAGGAAAATTAATGAAGTGGTGGCATTGAATCTCCCCGTAAATGCTATTTGTCCAAGCCATGGAGTTATCTGGCGTGACAATCCTTTACAGATAGCCCAAAGATATTTGGAGTGGGCCGCCGACTATCAGGAGAATCAGATCACTATTATTTACGATACCATGTGGAACGGTACGCGCAGACTTGCCGAATCCATCGCCAAAGGCGTGAAGGAGCAAGATGATACGGCAACTGTGAAGCTTTATAACATTGCCCGCAGTGACATCAATGATGTGGTCACGGAGGTTTTTAAGTCCAAAGCTATCCTTCTGGGCTCCCCTACGATCAATAAAGGGATTCTCTGTGCCATGGCGTCATTTTTAGATATGATCATCGGCCTTAAGTTCAAAAACAAGAAAGCTGCTGCTTTCGGGTGTTACGGGTGGAGCGGTGAGTCAGTGAAAATCCTCAGTGAACAACTTACAAAAGCCGGTTTTGAGCTTATGAATGATGGCCTGAAGGCAATGTGGCAGCCGGGTGATGTTGAGCTGACACAGGCACTTGAGTATGGGAAAAAAATAGCTGGAAAGCTGTAATAGAATAATAAGGGGATTCCGAACCCCTTCAACCGATAGAGGAGGTAAATATGAAAAATTATCCTGCGTTAATCTTGGCGTGTGGTCTTCTCGTCCTGGTTACATTAATCCCTGACCATGTCCGTGCCCACTGTGACACACTTGATGGACCGGTAGTGGTAACCGCAAAATCAGCATTGGAAAAAGGAGACATCACGCTGGTGTTGAAATGGGTAAAGAGCGATGACGAAAGAGAGATCAAAGAAGTTTTTCAAAAGGTTCTGGTAGCCCGAAAGGCTTCCCCTGAGGCACGGGAGATTGCAGACCGGTATTTCTTCGAGACCCTCGTGAGAATACACAGAGCCGGTGAAGGCGCCCCTTACACTGGCCTCCAGGCGGGGCCTGTGGAGCCGATTATTCTTGAGGCGGACAAGTCTATCCAAACGGGCTCGATCGAGGAGATCATAAAACACATGACGGCTTTGGTAACGAAAGGTATCAAAAAACGGTTCAGCGAGACGCTGGAACGGAAAAAGCATGCTGACGAATCCGTTGCAGCAGGCCGAGAATTTGTGAAGGCCTATGTCGATTATACGCACTACCTTGAACGGTTATACAACGCCGCCGCCGGTCAAACTGCTGTCCATGGAAAAGCGGACGAAGGCAAGGCGAAGGGTGGGCATACCCACTGATCTTTTTTAATAACTTAACAAAAGGAAAACGGGTAATGGTGAAAAACGGCGGCATCCCAAATGAAAACAAGGCTATAGCGGAACGCTTTTTGAAGGACCTGGACGAAGACATCGGTGCGATCGATAAGTTTTTATCCCCTGGCTGCCGCGCTCACCTTCCCGGAAACAACCTTCCGGTAGACCGACAAGAATTCAAAGAATTGGTCGGCATGCTCTACACCGCCTTCCCTGACCTTCATCATGAAATAGAACAGCAGATTGGAGAAGGAAACAAAGTGGCCAGCCTCGTAACTGTTCGGGGGACACACAAGGGCGATTTTCAGGGTGTGTCTCCAACAGGGAGACAGGTAGCGTTTACAGACATTATCATAGCCCAAATAGAAAACGGTAAGTTCGTTTCCTTATGGGCTCAGTTCGATGTTTTGGGTTTGTTGCACCAACTTAGTTTGGGGTAAAAAAAGGGGGAGCCGCCATACACTCCAGCTCAACTTTGTGCTAAATGCTTAATAAGGAAAATTATGGAAGGAAATTTAAAAGATTCTGCGGTTATACCTATACCCCCTCCAGTATTTTTCTTTGTATGTTTAGGAGGCGGCCTTTTGCTGGAATACTTTTTTCCTATTAACTTTATTCGTATTTCACCAATATCTCGTGTTGTTGTCGGCGGTATATTTATACTTATTTCCAGCTATTTTGCAGTGAGTGCATTTATTGTACTTATCAAGAATAAGACTCCCATCAAAACGGGAAAATCGACCATCAAGATAGTAACAGATGGTGCTTATCGGTTTTCTCGCAATCCTTTGTACCTTTCGCTAATTCTTCTATTATTTGGAATTGCTGTTTTGATATTCTCACTTTGGCTATTTTTCGCTCTACCTGTTCTGTATATCCTCTTTTTATCTAAAGCGGTGAAACCTGAAGAGAGCTATCTGTCTCAAAAATTTGGAAAAGAATATTTAGATTATTCGGCAAAAGTAAGGAGATGGATTTAGTGAAGCTCTTTGAATCTTCACCGATAATTCTTAGAGTACACATTTAACGAAGGTACCACGGCTGACCTTATTGCGGCCGCTTATGAAGGGCATTATCCTCTCTTTCTTATGGTAATCATGACTATCTGAGCATCTTCTATTGCAGGTGGACTAATTTTCGTCAAAAAACTGGTTCAGTTTAGCATGATAAATTACAAATCCATTTCCATGCATCTCGACCTCGCCGGGAGTGAAGACGATATTTTATCCGGAATGAAACCAAAGACCCGATACAACGTACGACTGGCAAAGAAAAAAGGCGTAAGGGTATTCCTCGCAACAGAGGAAATGCTGCCGATATTCTATGAGCTTTACCGTCAGACGGCTGAGCGTAACGGTTTCTATCTCTGCGAATATAAACATTTTTCTGCTTTGTTTTCAGCCATTGATTCGAATCCTGATTCATCGGAATGTTTTTTTCTCCTTGCTTTGCATGACCACGATTTCCTTGCCGGGGCGATCGTGACCATTTCGGGCCGGACGGCCACTTATCTTTACGGTGCTTCTTCTACTAAAAATAGAAATTTTATGGGTTCATACGCAATCCAGTGGGAGGCAATAAGGCTTGCAACGTCAAGGGGATGCCTCGTTTATGACATGGGTGCGGTAACGCCTGCCTTAGACCCTAACCATCCGTTTTATGGAATGTACCGGTTCAAAACTGGTTTTGGTGGAAAGATATTTCGCAGGAACGGCTCATGGGATTACCCTTTATCGCAAGATAAGTATAAGATTTTCCGCAATCTTGAGACCCTTGGTCGAACATGAGTTACTTAGAATTAATCTTCAGATCAAAATCTGGTTTAAAGACAGTTTTAAAAATTGCTATAGCAATGCTACCCGATTTTCAGCAATGTTACAGTATCCGTACTTTTTTTGATAATGTTTTTGGGGTAGGCCTTTATTTCAACACCCATGCCTATGCTGTTGAGATAATCTACCAGGGTTGACACCTTCATGTCTTTCCTTGACTCCAATTTTGAAATGCCTGACTGGGTAAACGTCTTTATGTCCTCCTGACGGATGCCCATTTTTTTTCGCAATTCAGACAGCCGAATCCGGAATATTTCCTTTTCCGCTTCCCTTTTGGCCCTCTCTACGCTTTCGGAAGGCATCGCGGAAGCTAATTCGTCAGTAAAATCCTCTTTTTTATTCGTGTTTGTTTTTATCTTTGTTTTCATCTTCGTTCCCTTAATTTTTCAAGATAACTGTCGTAGAGATCATCGGCAATAGGTATCATTTTCTGATAGAATCTCTTGTCGCCCCTTTTGTCTCCGCCAATCAAAAGGATGGCATTCCGATTTGGATCAAAAGCAAAAAAGATCCGGAACAGCTTCTTTTTGCTCTGAACTCTTAGTTCCTTCATATTTTGATGCCTGCTTTCCTTAACAGAATCAACATGCGGTCTACCCAGTGAAGGACCTATTTCTTTTAACACAAAAAGGGCTTTCAAAATCATCTCTTTTGCATCATCATCCAATCCTTTAATCCAACCAGCTATTTCGTCAGTTCTGTCAATGTTCCACATAACTTACTATATCATATCAGAATATGAAGTCAAGTGAATATCAGCGATTCTCAGCAAACTGTTTCGCCCGGTATGCAAATTGTGATTACCTATTTATTTGCCGATATCCAAGATGCTTCAAGGTTATTAACATGTTGCTTTTGAGTGGTGGGTCTGCGGGGTTTTGTAGGAATTAATACCGTATGAAATGTTCAATTAATAAGCGGACTGTTTAGTAGTGGTGGGGGGGTAATGTGCTTCCTGTGCTCAATAAAATGGATTTTTGCATAGAGTAAGAGATTGCATGTGGCAATCTATATCCTCTGAGTATTTAACCATGTCAAAAAAATAGTCTGTTGGTATGGTCCACACATTTGAAGACATACATCGTTGTTGAAAATAATATGATTTGGTGAGTAAAAAACCCACACCAAAAACTGATTTTAATAACTCATAATATCAGCTACTTACAAGACATTAAAATAATGAGTAAAAAACTAATGTTTTGTTAATTCTCATATCGCTAAAACCGCAGAAGACGCCTTAAGAGAAATTAAGGCCAGAGAACAAAAGATTTTAGAATCGGTAAAACCACCAGCCCAGGAAGAACCGGCCAATTTCAGACAACCACGCAGAGAAAGAAAGTCTATTTTTGCCGACATAGAAGAAGAGAAGCCAGACAAGCCCAAATCTAAAAGCCGTAAAAAAACCGCTTAGAATTAACTATATGACAAACACAACCAAAGACGAAGACAAAATGAGAAAGCGCCGCTTTAAACGTGCTCCAGAGAAGACAAAGCCTTTTGTGTTACAGAAAGGGGACATATTAATAATCATCGAAGTCTTTAAAAATCGCTTTCTTACCTCTGAACACATCATTTCTTTGTTTCCGGAGAGCTTGAAGCACAACAAGAAGCCCGGCGAGGAATTTTTACAACCAGGCAAATCAACCGGCAAGACAGGGCAAAGTATTTTAATTTTTTATTGCTTTTATTCAACTATCAGATTATACATTTACAAAAAAATTCCCTATATTTCTCGGTGGAGTATTCAAAAAACATTTAAGGAATGAATAATGAAATATGAAGACCTAGTATTCAAAATTCCACAGGAATCAGAAGATTATAAAGATTGTTCCAAGTTCGTGGTTTCTTCGGTCGAGTCTATTATCAAAGAAGCAATGGACTCTGGGCGCAATAAAATTATTATTAATACAAACCTAAAACTTGGAATTCCTATGGAAAACGTCAATAAAATTGCAGGGCCTTTTGTTGAAGCTTGGGCTTTAGAGGTTTTTGTTGGTGTACTTGAAGATGAAAATAACAAATATGAACTTATTAACGTCGAAGCCGGTGAACGACTTAATATGGCAGATATAATATTGCAATTTAAGCGTCAAAGAAAAAGACAAAGTACCGTTACAGGATATGTTGATGTAAAAGCAACATCACAAGACATAGAAGGAAGTGGCAAGTCGCCAAACATTACCTCCTTTGCAAGAATTAGAACAGCTTATATCAAAGACCCGGATTATATATTTGTTATATTATCAATTAAACACAAGGTATATAGTAAAAAAGATGAATCAACAAAACTCATGATGGGCGTTATGGAGGTTGTAGATTTCAACGCATACGATTTAAAATATATATCAAGTACTGATATAAGTTACAATCCTGCCCTTGGAAGTGGACAATTACAGGTTAGAGATATACATTATGTATCTTTTGCGGAACGCACAACGTGGGATTTTTGCCAATTACTTGATAAGAAATGTATTGCATCAAGAAAGGGGTTTGATGAATGGTTGGGATACGCACGACAAAATGAATGGATTAAAGAAAATGAACTTTATTGATATTAAAACGGGCGACGCACTATACTTATTTAAAGAAATAGAGTCTGAGAGTGTAGACTTAATTATTGCAGACCCCCCATACAATCTTCGCAAGGATTATGGTAATAACCACGATTTTAAAGAATTTGAGGAATATATTGAATTTTGTCGAAGGTGGCTTTGCGAGGCCAAAAGAACACTTAAAAGCACGGGCACAATATACGTTTTTATGGGTGTAAGGTTTATTTCATATTTATTTGATATTCTCGATAGAGAGCTTGAGCTGTTTTTTAATAGTTGGATAACATGGCATTACACCCAAGGAATGGGAAGAAAAGTTGGGTTTTCTCCTCGCCATGATGATATACTAATGTTTACAAAGTCCACAAATTTTATATTTAATTTAGATGCTGTTAGGGTTCCACAGAAATTTTACCGTGAGAGAAATAATATGCGAGGGGCAAACCCTGGTGATGTCTGGGAATTTTCTCACGTTCATTACTGTAACGAAAATCGCCAGGCGCACCCCACACAAAAGCCTGAAGGGCTTATTGAAAGAATGATTTTAGCTTCAAGCAATGTAGGCGATTTTATTTTAGACCCCTTTTCCGGAAGTGGTACAACACTCAGGGTTTCTCAACAACTTGATAGAAAATGTGTTGGATTTGAAATAAATCCAGAGTATGTAAATTCTACAAGAATTCGATTAGCCACTCCTTTTGAAGGATTTGACAGTATTGACCCAAGGATGGAAAGGCTTCCAAACGATTTGAGGGATATAAAAATTAGAAGTATGTATCTCAAAAATCATGTAAATTGGTTTCTAAAAAACCATAAAAATGCGATTAGGGATTTTCAAAAGGCGGTCAGAGAAAAATATGGTACAAATGTAGATTTAGATTTAAGCAATGTATCACAACAAGAATCATTGTTTTAAGGTATTTTAATTATGTCAAACCAAATCTTTGCTATTATTCAAACAAACAGGGCTTCTTTAAAAAAATATATTTCTACATTTAAGAAACGTAAGGAACCAAATGAAAGCTTAATCGCCCCTCGCCCATTACCAAGTTACACACAATTAATTTATTACGCACTCATTGCTGTTAATAAAGAATCTGTAATGCATACAATATCAATAAAGTTCAGGGGCTTTAAAACGATTGACCGTGAAGAATATGAAAAAGAAATAACAAAAATCAGATATAGTTGGAATGCGTAGTTTTTATCATTTTTGATTATAATATATATTTAGTCTCAACAGCGTAACGGCATCTGATAAATTAAGACCATTAAATATAAACAATTGAAGAACCAAACGCTTAGCGTGGGTTTTGTCAGAATGTTAGCGCTACCCTTTATATAAATAAAATTAATTTTTTTAAATGCGGATAAATCATTAGTTTTTCCCCCAAGATATTTCCATCTCGTAACATGTGAATAATATAACATTTATTTTTAACATTTTTGATAGGGTTTTTTGCTCACTCCAAAAATAATATTGCAGCTTTTATGTGGTAACGGTGGATGAAAGCAAAAATGTCATGGTGCAGCTTTGTAGGTGTTTAGAATAACAGGCAAATTCATTATTACCCTTCATAACCATTGCATATAACGAGGTGGAACTGTTATAAAAACCTATCAGTTGCAAGCATCGACTTAATGAATATATTCCTCCCCTTTGACATCAAGCATCCCTTAAATTATAATTCTATCAAATTCATCAGGAGAATCACGTGAGAAAAGCAGCCTTAGCCTCTATATTCATTCTTCTTGAGCTATCTGTTTAATGAATAAGACGGTTTTCAATATCTTATACTGTCAGCTGTTTATAATGGTCTGTGCTTTTAATGCATTTGCAGGACTGCTTGAGGAGAACTGCAATGCTGTCTATAACAAGCTTGCCTCCGGCACGTATGAAAGCCTGACAAAATCCACAGAGGACTTCACTGACAACGGCAACCATTACAGCGGCTGCGTTATTCGTTTCTCAGGCAACGCAGATAAAATAAGAGACACCCAGAGACCCGCCAATCTATTTGGCAGCTCCTTGCCCTATTGTCCTGGCGGTAAGCTTTCGCTGGATATTCCTCCTGATCTCCTTAACAGGGATGGCTGGTGCGGCGACAAGATGGCAGACGGGCCTGACGGTACATATTACAAGGCAATAAAGCAAAACATATTCTGCTTAGTGGAAGGCCGTTGGGATGGTGGCGACGACAGCGATCCAAAGTATGTGCGTTCTCAATTATATGAAGTAACCGTGAAGTGCTCAAACATGACAGAACCGAAACACAGGTAAAGCTTTTATATTTGTTCTACAACAAGAGGGGAGATGGACTTTTTTGATTGGGCTGCTTTCATTATTGGCGCAGGTCTTATAGCCAGCGGTGTTCGTGCCATATACAGGCGTCATGCAAACATTCCAGAAGAATACAAAGGCAAGAAAGCTGTTCATTTGGGTTATCTGTGGATCGGGTTGGGCGTAATGTTCATGCTTGCCGTAATATTCGACATTGCCTTTCTGAAGATGTTGTTTCGCCTGTTCCTTGAAGCTGCAAACTGACCCAAAGGGCGTTCGAGGATAACCAGCGGGAACACCACATCTTCTTTGACATCATGCATCCTATAAATTATAATGCACATAAATCCATCAAATCAGGAGAGCTCTATGCATAAAAGGTCGACCATACCTATATTTATACTCTTACTCATCTCTGTCTTCTTCTCATCATCTTCTGCCTATAACCTCACCCTGAACAACACCCCCGCCCAGGTATATTTCTCTCCCAATGGCGGAGCAACAAAAGCTATAGTAAAAGAGATAGACAATGCAACGCTCGAAGTCCTGGTTCAGGCATATTCGTTTACCTCAGCGCCTATTGCTAAAGCCCTCGTCAACGCAAAGAAAAGGGCAGTCAACGTAGAAGTCATAGCAGACAAATCACAGAAAAAAGACCCCAAGAAAAAAGGCGCAAGCTATACTTCCGCTACATTCCTGGCAAACACGGGAATACCAACATATATAGATTCCGCCCATTCAATAGCACACAACAAGATTATTATCATTGATAAGCAGGTTGTAATTACCGGTTCTTTCAATTTCTCGAAGGCCGCCGAAGAGAGCAACGCCGAGAATATTATAATACTAAAGAACCCTGAGCTTGCCTCCATCTACATAGACAACTTCTTAAAGCATAAAGCACATTCCGAGAAGCTTGCACCCAGATACTGATATGAAGATCATCTCAGGCGCTCAGACCGGAGCGGACAGGGCTGCAATAGATGCGGCAATAAGCATAGGGTATAATTACGGAGGTTCTATTCCAAAAGGCAGGAAAGCGGAAGGCGGACCTGTTGACAAAAAATACGACAAACTCACTGAGCTTGATACAGACAAATATAAGGTTAGGACAGAAAAGAACGTTATAGATGCCGATGCGACTCTTATTTTCACAATAGGCAGACCAACAGGCGGAACCGCAGTTACAGTTGAGTTCGCCAAAAAACACCATAAGCCGTATCTTCTTGTTGACCTTAAAGACAGAACTGACAAAGAGGTCATTATACAAATACGGGATTGGCTGCAAGAAAACAGGCCTGACGTTCTCAACGTTGCAGGCCCCAGGGAATCGAAGTGCCGCGGCATATATGAGATGGTCAGCGTTATACTTAAAGAGGCATTAAGACGATAAAGAAAAGGCTTAAATTGTGCAGCCTTAAAGGGGGCTACTTCCTCGCGCTTCCACCTGGTGGCAATCACGTATGGACAGCGGAGGGCCTTCCCGTAGGTAGGCCGGCAACTTAAGCCTCAAAAGAGAACTGCTCCACCTGATCCGCTCTCTTTTAGCATCACCGGTCAAATGGTGGGTGGACCGCCTTCCGGTAGATGCTACTATCTTAATAGCAGCGAATTACCAATCTGTCAAGTAGACGATTGTGGTTTGGTAGCATATACAAATCTATGTTTCTTCTTTGTAATCTCTTCAATATTTTATATAATTAAAGTTCATCATGACAAAATCGATATTAATGCTCCTGATATGCTTATTTCCTCTTGCAGCCCATGCAGAATGGACCCATGCCTTTACAGAGTCATCAGGCAACGATGTCTTATATGACAAGAAAATAGTATCTGTCACAGATGACATTAAAAAGATTACAGTTAGAACCTATTACTCGGAAAAGGGAAAGTCGGATTTCATAAGAACTCTTGTAAGCAGGGGGCGCGATGTAAGAGGGTACGTTAATTTCAGCCATTCCGATACCGTATGGCTTGTCAACTGCAGGAAAAAAGAAAGCGACTTAAGCTCATTTGCCGAATATGACACGGATTATAAGATCATATCCACCTACAATGCAAAAGAGATAATGTATGAACCTATCATACCCAATACTGTAGGGGACATCCTCTATCAGATAGTGTGCCGGCATAATAGTAAGGAGAAGAGGTAATAGATGACAACCCACGAACTTACATGCCCACAATGCGGCAACATGCAGGAGGTTGAAATCTGGGATTCTCTCAACGTAACATCAGATCCCGAACTGCGAGGCAGACTGTTTAACGCCGACATCAACATCTTCAAATGCGAATCCTGCAATCACAAAGCAATCATAAGCGTACCCCTGCTATATCTTGACATGGGCAAACGCTACTGCGTCCAGTATTATCCTCCGGAGGCAATAGAAGACGATAACTTCCTTGCCCAGTTCACCACAGAAGGCAGGTGGAACTTCAGGGACATCCCTGAACTGGTAAACAACGAGCTGGATTACATGGGCAACCCGCATATCGTATTCAGCCTCTCGGACATGATGCAGTACATAAAGTTCCGTGACAAATTACATGATAAGGCTGAGCTCATTCAGAAAAGCCAGTAAGAGGTATTGATAAAAGAACAGCGCCTGATGAATAATTTTGGTATAAAATAATTATCCATGCTGAGACCTTTTCGTGAACACATAGGTACACTTGCATTTGTTTATGCCTATTCCGGCAGGCAGGAAGACGAAGGCAACCGCATTTACTCGATTGCCGCATCCACCATAGACACAAAAAACCCTAAAAAGGATTTTCACTCGTACATCCATTATGCTAAATCAACCGAAAGGGAACGCTACTACTCGGGTATCACAAAAGACGTTCTCCAGAAAGCGCCCCCGAAAGATAATGTCATCCGGGATCTCAGAGAATTTCTTAAAGGGCATAAATTCATCTTTTATTTCAACAACCACGACAATGTCAATGACCTGCTGGAGATTACAGGCGACATTCGTTTTATTGATTTAAGCTTTGCATCAGAATTCTTTCTCCCCCAGAGGGAATCCCATACGCCTAAAAGCCTTTGGGAGCATGCGCATCAGAAGCAGCGCGACAGGATAAGCTTCTCAGCCGTCGAGATGGTTAACCTCTCGGTCGGGCTTGTAAGGCACATCTGCGGAGTTTTGCTCAACGACATCGAATACCCGCACGCGCAAGCAGTCCGTTTCTTTTTGAAAAAAAGCGATACCCTGTTTGGCGAGGCATTCTGCAGCATTGCATCTAATTATGCAGAGTATTTCGGGGAGCTTACAAGTCCTTGCTCCAGACCTGATACCGACCAGTGGGAGTCGTTCCTTGAAAGATCGGCAAAGCCCTTTTCCCCTTCAGAAGAAGATCAGTTCCGGCCATTTAAAAAGATACCGGAAGATTTCTGCGAAAATATATACAGGGAGCTTGGCAAAACGCTAAAGGGCTTCGCATACAGGCCGTCGCAGGCAGAATATTCAAAAAAGGTTGCCAGAGCTTTAAATACAGGGGCGATCCTGACAATAGAGGCGGGCACCGGAACGGGCAAGACCTTAGGATACCTCCTGCCGGTTATGGATTTTTTGCACCGCAACCCGGATTTCAGGGTCGCAGTCTCCACGTATACAAAAAATCTCCAGCGCCAGGCCTATCAGGGAGAACTTGAGCTTGCAAGGAATATAAACCGTCTCTACAGGGATATACCTGTGGCACTGCTGAAAGGCAAATCGAATTATATCTGCACGGAGAAGCTGTCGCACCTCTATGACGATAACCTGAGAGGCAAAGAGTTGCTTGCATGGCTCTACATGCTTATCCTTGTCTACAATTTCCGTGACGTGGACGGCGATACCCTCGGCGACAAGGTGAAGCATTACCTGGAGGACGACTTCAGCTTCCGGCAGATGCAAAGGGAAGTTTCTTCAAAGACAGGCTGCGATGTGAGCCATACGAGATGCCCCGCGCAAATTGTCACGTCGGAAGCTGCGTCATCGAGGCTTATCGTCACAAACCATTTTAAACTTGCCCTTTTGGAGAAAGACCCCCAGCTGTCCGGGCTTTTCACAAACTGCATCATAGATGAGGCAAACCACTTTGAGAATGCCATAAGGGAATCGTTCGCCATTGAAGTCGGTTCAAGGGACATAAGCGACATGCTGGCCTACACAGGGTCTGTCCTTGACAAGCACATAAGGCATGCCCCCGGTGAGCATGCGAATACAGCAAGAAAAACCGTCCTTGCAATTGCCGGCGCCAACAACGAAATGGCGAACATTTCGTCTCTGCTCAAAATGATCCATCCCCTTGTTGAGACCGGAGACACGGCGGAGCTCAAATGCCAGCACGAATCCTACACGGACGGGAACATATCGAATAATCTGGAAAGTTTGCGGGTGCAGATAAACGACGTTATAAGGGGCCTTGAATTTCTGGAAAGCGGGCAGCTATATACCGTGCTGCGCATACACCCTAAGACCGTTAAGCGCCTGCAGATCACAAAAGAGATGCTCGAAGATGCCGTTGAATCGATAAAGATGTTTCTTGGCGCCATGGATCTCAAAAACAGCGTCATGGCGTTCCAGTTCTATACCAGACACTGGTCGCTTTATGCGCAGGCGGTCGACGTTGCAGATCTCATAAGGCGGAACGTCATACAAAGAAAGGATGCTATCGTCTTCACCTCCGCCACCATCTGCCACAGGCAAAGCTTTGATGAATTCAAGAGGATAACGGGAATTGACGTCTTTGACGACCGCTCCGAAGACATCAACCTCCGCAGAACCCCTGATTTTGCATCGATACCTTCCTTTTTCCCAAAGGATAACATGGAGCTTATTATACATCCGGAGGCGGTAAGCGGCGCATACGACAACAAGAGGGTCTGGATCGGCAAGACCCCCAAATTAGTTCTCGAACTCGTAAAGGATAACAAGGGCAGGACGCTTGTGCTCTTTTCGAGCTACAGCGACCTGGATGCCGTGCTGAAAAGGATTGCAGACGACATAATGGATGCCGGGTATCCCCTCCTGATTCAGAGAAACGGCTGCCAGACGGGGAACATATCTGACGAGTTCAGGTCCATAAAGGAGAGCGTCCTGTTCGGCGTCGACACCTTCTGGTACGGCGTAGACTACAAAGGCGATACGCTGACGCAGGTCATCATCACAAGGATACCTTTCCCTAATGTATCAAGTCCTCTCCAGTGCGCGAGGAAGACGACGATGCCTGCCGCTGAATACAAAAGAAGATACATGTATGAAACTTACATTAAGCTCCTGCAGGGCATCGGCAGGTTGATACGGTGCGAAACCGACAGGGGCAAGGTGGTAGTGCTGGATTCAAGATTTGACAGGATATGGTTTCAAAATAAACAATCAGGAGCAAATTATGAAAATCAATTTTACGAAAGAACAGTACGAAACATTGCTGAAGACCGTCTATATGGGGAACTGGGTAGCAAATTCAACCGCTGAGGAAGAGGAAGAAAACCCTTTTGACGCACTGGAGGAATATGTTTTTTCCTTTGCAAAGGACTACGGCCTGGGACATTATGCCGACTACATCGAAGAAGGCAACACGTATTACCCCTCACTCCTGATCGAGGAGGACGAAGAGGTTGACGGATACATCCAGAACTATGACAACTGCATCTTCTGGGATAAGCTTATCTTTAACCTTTCCAGGCGAGATATGGAGAAGGAATACGGAAAAGCGGCGTTGGAAAAAATGTCCGATGATGAGCTTTTTCTCAAGGAAAGGGTGTTTGCAGAAAAATATGAAAAGGAGTTTGAAAAAAACGGATTAAAGAACCTTGTCATATCGGTAGATAAAAAAAGTAACCGCCAAAAGAGATAATGCGGCAAATGGCAATCCACAAAATCCCCATAGAAAGGCTAAGCCCCGAAGCTATCCGGGGCGTCATCGAAGAATTCATCCTAAGAGAGGGGACTGATTACGGAGAAACAGAAGCCTCAATCGAGACAAAGATACACCAGGTTAAATCAAAGCTCGAAAAGGGTATGTCAGTCCTTGTCTTTGATGATAAATCCGAGACAATAAACATTCTTAATGCAGATGATCCAGCCCTGAAAAAGTTAGAGGCAAGCCGATGCCCCGTCTGATCGTATTTATTCTTCTGTTTATAGTCAGTTATTTCATATTCCGCTATGTAATGAAGCTGGTCAAAGAAATAGCATCGCAGAAATATCGAAGCGCGGATAATCAATCCGGCACATTTAACTACGGAAATACCGAAGATGATTACCGGCAGATTCTGAATGTTACAGATAAGGACAGCCCTGCAGATATCAGAAAAAAGTACAGGGAACTTCTTGCTCAGTACCATCCTGACAAGGTTCAGCATCTGGGGGCAGAGTTTCGGGAACTGGCAGAGAGAAAAACACTTGCTATAATGGAAGCGTATGAGTTTTTCAGGAAAAAATACAATTTGTAAAATGTTCATAAATGCTTTGAAAATACCTGCGGTTAAATATATGCTATCAAAAATACACTGCAAGGAAATGAAAAGGTGCCATGGATAAATCAGACAAGCAGGATAAGCGCATAATTAAAATACTGGGGGCAGGCAACCTCGGTGTCACCCTGGAATCTTTAACCCTGTACAGGGAATACCTCAGGAAACACCTCGAAACCCCCTGCACAATGACAGGCATTGAAGACCTTCAATGGGAAGATAAGCATAGCTTCGGCTACGCCGACGAAACAGATAGTGAAGTTCTAAATAATAATCGGCCGTCAAGCACAGATGTCTATGAACTTAAACGCTTCGAAGAGCTCATAGATGAGGACATAGGGATACTGGTCAAGGTAAAGCGGGTAAAGGATAACAGGCGATTCATTCTTGATCTTAAATCGCTCAAAGCGGTGGACAAAGCATCAGAGAACTATATGCTTATCGATGATTATGCCACATGGTTCGGCAGCAACCGCTGAGTACATTATGAAAAAGGCCTGGATGAAGCCTGCAAGAAAGAAAATGACAGAAAAACCAACCGTGCCTGTCGAAGATCAGCGATGAAGGGTTTTTCGGGCTGTAGCATTGCGTTAAGCGGGCAATAGATATATAGGATTGACAAAATATATTTTCAGGAATACTATTGAAATACAATATATTTTCAGGAGGGCTAATTGAATAAGTACCGTAATGTCCTTATAGTCATTTTACCTCTTCTGTTTTTAGCTGGATGTGCTTTTGTGGGTTCGAAGCCGATACCGCCCGATAATCCGCCAGGCTTCTTCCTTGGAATATGGCACGGCATGGTCGCTCCGTACACTTTGATAATTAGATTTTTTATGAATATACAGATGTACGCTGTTCCAAACTCTGGCTGGTTTTATGATTGCGGATTTCTGATAGGGGCTACCGGGTCGATACCTCTGGGCTGGCTGGCAGCAATAATTGCTGTAATAACTCACTTCTGCATTGTATAAGTAGCATTTGGCAGAGGCTTATCCCTGCTAATTTATCACATCCTTCAAAACACTGCTCAGCCTGAATACCAGAACCTTTCTTGCCGCTAACTCAAGCTTTTCGCCGGTCTGGGGGTTTCTTCCTCTCCTGGCATGCTTCTTCTTCACAGTGAACTTGCCCAGCCCTGATATCTTGACGTCTTCATCTTTTGAAAGCGTTTCTTTAATAACGTCAAAGAACCTATCGACTATATCGGAGCATTCCCTCTTTGATAAACCGAGCTTATCGTATACGTTGTTTGCGATGTCTAACTTCGTCATGTTTTTCTCCCGAATGTATTATTCTATTTTTATACATATCAGAAACATATACGTCAACGAATAATGATTGCGCATTGTTGTTTATAAAGATATGATTTGAATCACAATGATGAAACTCTACTTCGCCCATCCATGCTTTACCGATGAACAGAAAGATTTTAAAAACAAGTTCCTTTCAAAGCTTTCTGCCGCCTTATCTAAAACACAGCACAGCAAAGACATTACTATAATTGACCCCTTTGATTATGCTCCCGATGTTGAAGGAGATATTGCGATAAAATTGGAGATGGCCGAGAGCATTAAAACAGAATGCGTCAGACTCTTGGAAGAATCCGATATCGTTATTGCCCTTGTAGATGATAATGATACAGGCACTGCTTACGAGATAGGTTATGCCCATGCAGTCAATAAACCGGTTATGCTGATTTCTCAAGAAAATTGTTCATCGGCAAACGCCATGTTGCTTGGTACTGCAAAAGTAGTAGTCAACAATGTCCTTGAAGATGAACAGATAAAGAGGCTTGTCAGTTTAATACTGTTTTTTTACGGCACATGGAAAGCATCGCAGAAAACGCCGGAGAATAATTGAAACAACGTTTTACTGCACAATAAATAAGAAATAGATCTGCCTTTTGTTTGTTATCTATTTTGCAGCATTATATCAATATGAGAAAACTATTAATACCCGCAATCATTGTCGTCCTTTTAATCGGGTGTAGCACTGCCGGGCAGCAAGTTAAATTATTGAATAAAAACAACGACCCTGAACCTTTTATCAGGGTGGAGCGTATTGCAGAACAGTACCCTGCCAGTGACATAATATCCCAGGGGTATGAATATTACATAATCGATCAGGATATACCAAATGCCTTTGTGGATTCCCAGAACAAAAGACTATTTATATACAAAGGGCTCATCGACCGGATGACGGATCAGGAACTCGCGGTCATAATATTTCACGAAAATGCCCATGTCAAGCTCGGCCATGCCGATAAGAGGATTGCTACATCCTATGCCACAACGATTGCCTTCCAGATAGCCAACATATTCGTTCCTGGCGTAGGCTATGCCGACTATGCAGTAAATCCGCTTTTAACAAACGCTTATAGCCGATCACAAGAGAAAGATGCCGATAAGGATGCCATTGAAACAGGTAAACAATTTGGAATAAAACCTGATGTATATATAAGCGCTTTAGGAACAACGCCGGGAATCCCCGGTAATTTATTGCCGGGATGAAAGGCGATTTTCATACTATATGATATTAACACTATGCCAATTAATAATGTTATTCATGAACATATATGTTATACTATGTGT
>Ga0302244_1000707_pt1 | contig 24465 bp, 29 predicted proteins | sample AAG_UR_Phe_MG_FD_193513 | JGI IMG/M metagenome (GOLD analysis project Ga0302244, IMG submission 193513) | Enriched activated sludge microbial communities from anaerobic digester in WTTP, New Holstein, Wisconsin, United States - AAG_UR_Phe | ecosystem: Engineered > Bioreactor > Anaerobic >... | reverse complement strand
CTGATGGGTTGCGTTTGAAAGATAATGGTATATATATTGCTTTAAAGACTGTCAATCCTTTTTCAAACCCAGCAGATGGTTATAATCATGCCAGTTTCATCAATACTACATTAACTGTTGATGGAGTTACATCTGGCCAAAGTGTGGCATCTCTACGCACTGAGGCGTTGTTAAAAAAGCATGGAATCCCTGCAAGCACTGTAACTGCTGGTCAGGGGAACTTTGATGGGCAAGGATTCTGGTATGCCGCTACTGGTGAAAGAATTTCCCTTCGCGGGGGCTCCTGCAGCAGCGGCGCTCGGTGCCCTGGTGCGTTGTACTTGGGCGACCCGCCCTCGAACTCCCCCTGGCACATCGGCGCTCGTGCAGTACTTGTACCCTAATAGGAGATAACATGCTCATAGGACTATACATTCTTTTCCTTATTCTCACAACAGCAGATGTTATCACGACCATAATCATTCTCAATCGTGGCGGCAGGGAATTGTGGAAGCCAATGATATTTGTGATGGAGAAGTTGGGTAGCTTCTGGTGGGTTGTAAAGATAGTCTATGCTCTAATCTTGGGCATATGTATCGTAATCTTGTTGACTATTGGTTGGGAGACTGTAGCACATGTTCTTTTGCTCTTGGCTAATATGTTATACATATATATTGTGTTGCACAATTTACAGGAAATAAGGAGGTAGAGGGTTGGCAGACGAAATATTCGAGAGAAGAGAAGACAATGTGCAATTTGGAAAAATGATACAGTCTATAGACAATCTCAAGAATGATATAAATGAGTTGAAACAGTCAATAAAAACAGAGTCAGAAAAGCAAGAACAAAAGTTTGTAACTAAAATAGAATTTGCGCCTGTACGAAACATTGTATATGGCATGATAGCAATGTTCTGCATTGGTATACTTACAGCTCTATTAAAGGTGGTTATAACAAAATGATATGGAAAATAAGATGCAAGTTAATCTATTGGTTATCAATAGGAATATTAGCATGTGGAGCATATCTCTCAGGATTAATAAGTGTAATGCTCTATTACCCATACAAAGTAATAGATATACAACAGCCAATAGAAATTATAAGTAGTGGCAATATTGTAATAAGTGGAGAAGATATACTTTTGCATGTAAAGTATCATAAATATAAAGATGTATCGGCAGAAGTATATTATCAGTTATATAATCATGACACTAAGATATATTATTCACTGAAAACAGAATCATCAAATCTTACAATGGAACAATGTGGAATAATAAAAGGAATAAATATACCTAAATATGTACGAGCTGGGACATATTCAATGGTAATAACTATTGTTTATAGAATAAATGCTATACGAGTTATTACTTATAAAGCAAAATCAGAAAAATTTATGCTTGTGGATAGTTTATGAGGAATAAAAATGATGAACATATTGTCCAAAGATGGCACTCCCTTATATGCTCGGTAATGCGGGATATGAACTATTGTGTTGGTAAGAAAGAGAATATAATGAATGAGAGAAAGGAGGAATAAATGAATGCATTATTATCTGTAATTTTAGGGTTATTTGGTAGTTTTATACCAGAGTTATTAAAATTTTTGAATAAGAGACAGGACAATGCTCACGAACTTGCTATGCTTGACAAGCAGATTGAAGCGCAAAGATTATTACATACACAAAAACTAGAAGAAATAAATACAGAAGCAGATATAAAAGAATCAGTTGCTCTGTATGAAGCATCCAAAATTGAACCAGTTGGAGTCATGTGGGCAGATGCCTTGTTGTCTGTGTATAATGGCACAGTTAGACCTACTGTGACGTATGCTTTTGCTGGATTATACTTATGGGTTAAGTTAGTCATGATATATACTTATATTTGGATACAAAAATTACCACAAATACAGGTCATTCAGCAGGTATGGACTGAGTTTGACAATTCCGTCTTAATGCTTGTTCTTGGGTTTTGGTTTGGAAGTAGAATGGCAGCAAAGGTGTTTAAGTTAAAATGAAAACATCAGAACGTGGCATTAACCTAATTCAGCATTTTGAAGGTTTCTATAACAAGCCTTATTATTGTCCTGCTGGTGTGTTAACGATTGGATATGGAACTGTGATACAAGACCCTACACCATATATGAATGGTATAACAAAGGAGCAAGCAACTGAATTGATGATGAAAGAAGTGGTCAGAAATGAAAAAAGCATCGGAAGACTGATAGTTGCTCCACTTAACCAAAATCAGTTCGATGCTTTGATTTCATTTGTTTACAATTTGGGTGCTGGTAATCTTCAAATAAGCACTCTGAGAAGGAAAATAAATAGTTTGGATTATGCAGGTGCTGCTAATGAATTTCTAAAGTGGTGTAAGGCTGGTGGCAGAGTTCTACCAGGATTAGTAAGAAGAAGAAAAGTAGAAGCAGAATTGTTTATGACTTAAACTCCTCATCACCTCCCTCCTCGCTCTGGCCTCTGGGGAAAACTGATAATTGTATCAGCCCTCAGAGGCCATTCTTTATTAAGACTACTCCTGTTTATCAAATTTATTTAACTTTTTTCTTATTTTATCAATAAACTTATCTCGTTCCAAAGCATATGCCTTCCATTCTTTACATCGTTGTTCCAACACTTTTACTCTCTTTTTAAGTTGGTATATTTCTTGACTTGGTTTCATAATTCATCTCCTTTATCTTAATTCTACATGTGTACCAGATTCGTCTTTTATTACATCAATAATGCCTGAGAACTTTCCAAAGGTGTCAAAAGACCTATGGTCAGCTAATATAATTATCTTCTGTTGCTTCTTGGCTCTATCATATAATGTGTCTAACAACTGTTCTTCACCTTTGTTACTTAGCCACGTTGTTGGTTCGTCAAACATTTCTACGTTCCAATCATCTACTTGTCTGTTATGAATAAAGTCCATCAATCCTAGTGTTCCTGCTAATCTTAATCTCTGCCCCTCACCTCCAGACCATACCTCAATAGGCACTTTGCCTCCACCAAATGGTGATTGTACTAACACTGAAAAGTCCTTGTCAATGACAAGTTCTATGTTCCAATCAGCCATGCCCAGTTGAAATAGATGATTGTTTATTTGTATCTCTAACTCTTCAAGATTTCTTTGTAAAATGGCGAGTTTTATGTCTTTGAAGCCTCGTTTCCAATACTTATCTGCCTCAAGTATTTTGTTTAGTTCTGTTAATTCGTCTTCAAGATAGTATCGATTCTTGGTAAACATGGTTACGTTGAAGAGGCTTTTCTTGAGCATGTCGGTATATGGATTAATTCGTTCTTGTTCTTTCTTTAACTCTTTTTTAATCTCCTCGATTGCCTCTTTACGAACAGTCTCATTGTGTTTGAGTTCATCAATTCTATTTTGAGCGATATCTCTACTCGTCTTTATATTGTCTATAGATTCTAACAAATCCTCTTTGTTCTCACGTAAAACTGATATTTTCTCATCAAGACTATTGAGCAATTTTCTCATATCATTTAAACTACGAGACATTGGCAACATCTTATTCTTTAATGAGGTGATGGTTGTCACCTTATGTTTCTTATCCACTATTTGAGAACACGTTGGGCATTTATCTGTGGTAAGATTTTCAAGAGTTTTGATGTTATGAGAAATAATATCAATTTCGGTGGCTATTTTTATGATGTTTTCGTTAAGCTCATTATACTGTTTTGATTTTACAACTAAGGCTGTTTTTATAGTCTCAAGTCTTTTGATTCGTTTCTTAAGTCTTTCATCAATCTTTGCAATGTTATTTTTTAACTCTCTTACTTTGTCTTTGGACGTTGTATCAGTTGATTGCCTATTACGTAAGCGAGTTTTAATTTCATCAATAGTATGTTTTCTTTCCTCTTCAAATCTAGTTTCAAGGTCTTTAAGTTTTTCGATGTTAATAGAGCTGAGTGCTCCTTCAAAATACGAAATACTCTCTTTCACCTTGGCTATCTTTTCTTCTGTACGCTTCATAGATATTGCAGCATAATCACTGTATCTGTTCCACTTTTCAAGGTCTTCACCAAGAATGGAGGTAAACACTTTCATCTTCTCAGCAGGTTGTAGGTCAAAGAACTTGCTTCCAAACTGTGATATGTAAACAGAGTAAAGCAGGGAGTCAAAGTTTATATTAAACATCTTCTCCAAATTCTCTTGAGATATGTCTTTATTATCAACCTTAAGATAGTTTGGAGACTGTCCTCGTTCAATAACATGTTCTATACCATCTTTCAATAAGGTCAACTTAACATAACACTTTCTCTTTGAGTTCCAGTTTACAACCATTTTAGCTTTAAGATTTCTGGAAGTCTTTCCGCAGAATAGCCAAATTAAACTCTCTCCAATACTTGATTTTCCACTTCCATTACCTTCCAACTCTGGCTCCATAATGTTGTTGCCAGACATGAACCAGACTCCTGTTTTCATTCTATCGAAACGAACTATTACAGACTTGTCTATAGAACGAAACCCACTTATAGTCAGAGATTTTAAATACATGATGCCTCCTCTATAAGAGTTAGTGCTCTGTCTCGATAGAAGTTAGTTAGTTTGTTATCAACAGTATGTTGTAATATTAACTCATCATCAGATATGATAGTTGGCTTGTTCTTGTTCATCTTTTTCTGTTGTTCTTTGTTTATCTTTGGCTTATTAACTGAAACATTAAGACTACATAGATGAGCTTTCTTAATCTTTATATACTCACGAATCTTTAATCGTTCTTTCTGCCACGTATGTTTCTCATCTATGTCAACAACATATTCTATTGCTACTTGGTCATTCTCTTGTATTTTAACATGGTCAAGTTCTTGCATTGCAGTTATTCTTATCTTGTGTTTAGTTATAGAGTAAAGTGGTACAGATTTCTCAATGTTAAACTTGTTATTAAGTATCAATAATCTACCTTGATAAACATCACCAAAATAGATATGATATGGAGCACCTACATATACTACTCTTCCATGTTTTTGTGGTGCATGTACATCACCTGAATAGATGTGTTTAATGTTATCAGGAAAAATATCTACATTGATGCCATCATTCATAGTGAAACCACTCTGAGTTATACTACCTTTAATGCTCTGATGCATAAATACAGTATTGATAGATGTATTAGTAAAAACATTCTTCCATGTTTTATACGGGTCTCTTGAATGTGGTAAGTATAATGTCTTATCAATTTCTTTTGGCTTGACAATGAAAGTGACATTAGAGAGCATGTTTATAAATCTAAAGAAAGGTCTATCAGAAGAGATTCCATCATGATTTCCACTAAGTATTATTACACTTAATACTAATTTTGAATACTTACGTATTAAGTTGCTCACTCTTGTTACCAATGCCTCAGTATGTTTGTCTTTCTGTTCAGTTAAATCACCAATGATTATTAACACAGTATCTTGAGTTAAATGTTTTATTACTTGGTCACTATGTAACAAGTCCCATCTATACTCATCTAAGGGATTTACAGTAAGATGTAAGTCTGCTAATACTACATATTTTATCATGTCTTACCTCAATTTACATACATTAATAAGTCTATCAAATTTTATTATGTACATATCTAGGTCAGAGACATAAATATACTCTACGTCATTGGTTTGTAACCTTTTTAATCCATTCTCATCTATACAGACTATCACAGCAAGATTAGGTTGTTTAGCAATAAGCATGGGTAGTTTGTTTTGTGTTTCAGCATCTCTTTTAGTTTGATTCCAAAAGTCAAGTAATGATGCTTGTTTAGGCGCTTTATTAAGTATGCTGGTCTGTAAATGAATGTTTTTATAACTCTTACACTCTATAGAAAAAATATCAGTCAACTTGTTGCCTAATGGGTGTACAGCAGTTATATCTCCACCTTGTGTTGACTTTTGCCCTTTCTTATATCTATATCTTACTGTAGCTCTACCACCAGACATTGCTGACCTCCAAAAGAGGTCATCGTGTTTATTATTTGATATCCAAAGACTTAGCATTTTACATACTGTTCTCTCGAATGCACTACCCTTAGCCTTGGATTTGTTCTTCTTCTTAACTAACTCTTTTACTGTTCTTTCTGCCATTAGTATTCTCCTTTATTAATTGAGGGTGTAGGTCAATTAGGCTATCAAACCCTCTACATAGCACGTCTAGGAGAGAAACGATAGGAAGATTATCGTTTTTGTGCATTGACCTCAACACGTTAACATGAAACATGAGGCAGTGGATTAGTACTTACTATAAGATGGTAAGAATGATGTTTCTATCTCTTCCCACTCTTTTTTAACTTTAGCTTTTAACTTCTGAACTGTCTTAGGGTATTTGCCGTGTTTTAGTATCTCAGCACATTTAACCAGATTAACTGAGCCAGTCTCTTCATATAATTTTTTCAAGTAATCTTCATCTACTAATTCCAGCCACTCAAGACAGGAGGTAATATCATCTACTCCATAACCAAATACCAATGGGAATTGACATTCTCTAAAAGCTAATCCAATCTTATTCTTGGTACATTTAGCTTTAATATCAAGAGATACGATACGTTTTATTTTTCGTATTGTTTTATCATTTCTTCCAATCTCGCTTAGCCATAATATATGAGTAGCATAATGTTTCATTGCCTGTCCACCAGAGTATGTTTTCTTGACACCAAACAGTGCACCTATTTTAGCTCGTACCTGAGATATTACCATAAGATGAATATTGGCAGCTTCTATTTTCTTGGACAACAATCTGAATATTCTTGATAGAAGTTTCTGCTTCCCAAGTCCGAATGAGTCCTTCAACTCTTCTTTTTCTTCCCCTTTTGTATAGATAGCATCAAGAGAGTCAATTATGATGAGTCCAGGAACTTTTTTCTTCATACACTTATCAATTGTTTTTTTGATGTACTCGTAAATATCTTCTATGGTATCATCAACATTCTCAGCGAAATCTATTTTATTCACAGGCATATTAAGTGTTGCAGCATACTGTTTATCAAATGCCGCCTCTGCTTCTTTGTAAACAATCACTCCATCTGGATACTGTTTAAAGAAGTTAGTACATGCTTCAATAGCCAACAACGTTTTCCCTGTTGACTCATCACCGACTATGTTAGATATTCTACCAAGAGGCCATCCACCACCCAAAACAAGGTCAAGTAGGGAACTTCCACTATGGATGAATCCCATTGGTTTTTGGGATTCATCCACAAAGTAGCTCAACTTTTGTTTTGTTGGCTCACTTTTTAAGGAAGTACGTTTCATATTTACCTCTTATTCTTCTTTAGTTTGCTCAACTTCTCTCTTGCTACAGAGCGTTTGTCTTTTACTTCATCCTCATCTTCTTCATCCTCATCTTCTTCATCCTCATCTTCTTCATCCTCATCTTCTTCATCCTCATCTTCATCTTTCTTGGACTTCTTGTCCTTTTTGGGCTTCTCGTCCTCTTCATCCTCGTCTTCATCTTCATTCTTGGACGTCTTGCTTTTCTTTCCTGACTTGCTTATACCAAGTTCGTCGCATATCTTATCAGCAAGAGTATCATCATCCATATCTTCCATATCCTCTTCATCAATATCTGTCTTTTCAGAGGCTAACTTTTCGAGTTTTCTACGCTTCATCTCATGAATATCATTCCAGGTAAGTGTTTCTTCTTCATCTTCATTTGTTTCTTTTGTTTCTTTGTTCTTCTCAGAGTCATAATCATACATTCCACCAGAGAATGCTTCAGCTATCTCTTCATAAGAGGCAAACTTGATAACACTTGGAAGTGGGTTTTCTTCAATGAACTCAAGCCACTCTCTCATTTTCTTCTTATTGTCACTCAAAGGAGAAGGCTCATCATCTTTGTCAAAGCCAGTGTATTTAGTGTTACGCCCTTTCCCATCTCTCTTAAAGAATATATCGTAACCTTCTGTTGGTGAGTCAAGTGGTATACTATCTCCAGTTTTCTTGTGTATAGACTTGATTGTTATCTCTTTATCAACTGTCCACGGTGCTGTCCAGACTAGTGGACCATCGCCCTCATTCTTTCTATCGATAACATACATGAGAACACGTCTTGTGGGTTTCAAACTTGCTAGATACTCTTCATCAACTTTTCCTTTCTTGGCAAGAGCGTCGTGTTCTTCACAAATAGGGCATTTCTTCTTCTTCATCTCTTTTAAACACAGAAATGCTGAATTATCAGAGCCAACATTGTAGTGTACTTTAACTTCATACCCCCAGTACTCGGCTTCATCCCATGTTGGTGGCATAAGTCTAATCTGATTACCTTTTTTATCGTCCTTAGGTGAAAACGTTTCAACGTCATCTCTCAGAAACCAGTGCCCCGAACCTCCAGATTGATTTGCTCTCTTATTGAGTACTTCTTTACTTGGCTTTTTGTACTTAAACTCTTTTGACATAAACTGCCTCCTTTGTTTTTATTTGTTGCTATAACGTTTTTTTATTTTGTTTCTTGCCTGTATATAAGCCCCATCACTTGTATCGGTAGACCTAACTGAAATATCTGTAAAATAGCCATCACTGAACAATTGTACCACTTCTCTCAACATCTTGCCTCTTTGTAAGAAACTCTCTCTCATTATACTCCATTTGTTAGCTTCAGTATGAGCCTTTGCTAACTCTGCTAACTTTCTTTTATACTCTTTCTTTTGAATGACTTGTTGCATTAAGGATGCTTCTGTTATCTTTTCATTACTCTCAGCTGCCTTAACTCTTATTTCAGTAGCCAATCTTGCCTTTACTTCTTCTAATTCAGTCTTTAGTGTATCCTCAATATCCATGGCGATTAATCGTGATTCTGATATATCTTGAAATATCTCAGAATGTGTAGCACACTGAATGTCTAAGTTTGTCTTGTCAATTTTTAATAACTCTCTAGCTTCCTCCAATGATAATCTTTTACTCATTATTTCACCTCCTTTACTCAGTTAGAGCCTTCATTGCGCTAAGAACCAACTCGTAAAAATAGTTAGCATTATAGATAGGCTCGCTAAAGTAGTTGAGTCTTTGTGAGAACATTAGTACTTCATCTTCACTTTTGGCATTAAGAACACAGGCCATAAGATATCCAACAACTTGTAATCTAATAGCCTCTGGATTCTTACCTTTCAAATCTAAAAGAATTTGTTGAAGTCTTTTATATGAAGGCTTGTTCTTAGTCAACTCTTTACACAGGTCATATGTGTCTTTTGTATCCACATAAGTGTTAATTAATTCTGCTACCTCTTCTTTTGTAGAACAGAATCTACACTGTCCAAGATGAATAATAGCCTCAGCAAGACAACCATTAGCTGCTCTACAAATCATTTTGATTGAGTCTGTAGATAACTTTATGTTCTCAGCCTTTGCAATATCAGTTACTTTATCAAGTATTGTGTTATAATCTATCTCTTTCAACATAAAGTTGGTTGCTCGCCTTCGTATAGTCTTTGGTATCTTATCAAATTCTGTTGTACATAAAACAAAGTATACATGGTCAGGAAGTTTATCAAAAGGCTTAAGTAACACATCAAATCCGTTGCCTGAGATTTTTTGACACTCATCAAGAATTATTAATTTAGTTGGGTTGTTACCAAGAGCTGGAAAGTCAATGAACTTGATAATGTTTCTCATGTCATTGACCCCGTTGTTTTCTGAGGCATTAACCTCAAGTACATTCTGTTCATCACAGTTAACAGCATTGCCTATGATTTTAGCTATAGTGGTTTTACCTACTCCTGGTGGTCCAGCTAAGATAATAACATGTGGCAATACTTTAGCCTTAGCCATTTTATCCAAAGTTTTAACAATGTCATCTTGACCAACGACCTGTTTAAAATCCTTAGGTCGATATTTTACGGTAAAATCCTCATTTTTCATAATACTCTCCTTAAACGTATATTGAGAAGCCCTTATGAGTAACTACAACCTTAATCTTGTTTATATCGTCCATGAATCCACTTAAGTCAATCATATCTATAACCATATTATCTGTAACCCCTAATTCTTCTACTTTGTCTTTAAATTCTTTCCATGATACTGTTAGTGATTCTTCACATATTTCTGATTTAACCTCATCTGTCATTATCATAACGTTTCTCCCTTAAAATGTTTTTTTAAAGTCTCTTGTATCGTAGGTTATTATCTCTTTCAGTTCATGCCAATGTTTTCCAACACTTACTTCGGCTGATATGGGAACTGTTATCCAATCATAAGGTACACAACACATTTGTTCAGCAATTATTTCTATATATTCTTCCAATACATCATCATGAATAAAGAAACCTAAGTCATCGTGAATGTTCCATATTGGTTGTAACATAGGGTCTTTACGTTTAATAGACAACTCAGATAGTCTATTCATAGCATCAGTAACTATGTCTGAGGCAGCACTTTGGATTGGTGTGTTGAGTATTTCATTCTTTGATAATGGAGCATGTCTACGTCTTCCAAATGCTGACTTTACATACCCATTGTCATAATAGAACTGAATCATTTTTTCTTGCCAGACTTTAACATCAGCCAACTGTTCCCAAAACTCTTTAAACTCCCGTTTAAGTGTACCTTGACTAACCCCAAACGCTGCTTCGATTGAGTCTAATGATGAGCCATAGAAGGCTGGGAATGTCCACATGTTCTTAACATCACTTCTAAACTTTTTTAACTCATCTTTGTTAAGAGTAAGTTTCATTCTCTTAGCAATTCTCTTAGCCCATTCAAGATGTATATCATATCCAGTTTTCAAAGCGTCACAGTAAAAAGCATCTCTAGATACAGTAGCTATTACACGTGCTTCAATTTGCCCATAGTCTATAGCAACTATGTGATGGTCTTTTGGAGCTGTTATTATTGCTCTGGCTTGTTTGTTCTCTCTCTTAGGGAACGTCTGAATTGGAGGACTAGTTGCGCTCAAACGCCCTGTTACAACAAATAGGTGCATATAGTCGGGTCGTATTAAGCCATCATCGTACATTTTGTCAACTATAGAATCGACATATGTAGATTTCTGTTTAGACGCTTTTCTATGTTGTATTATAAGACTAGCAAGTTCTATGCCTTTATTACTGTAAGCATTTAGAGTTTCTTCATCAACGCAAAAGCCTCCTTTGGGAGTTGTTTTAATCTGTTCTACTTTTAGTATGTCTCTAAACACAGTTATAAGTTGTGTATTGGAACCTAGTTTAAATGGTGTGTGTTTCATCTTTTCAAACTCTTTAACTTCACGTCTCTTACTTATCTTGGATTCAATGTCCTTCATTGTGACTTCATAATCTTTGGAGTACTTTTTAGCAATTTCAAGGTCTAAGGGTAATCCCACTGATTCAGTTATAGCCAACGTTCTTGCTAACTTATTTGTATGATTAAATGTCCATCTCAAGTCTTTAGGTAACACAGCTATCTGTTTAGTAAGTAACTTGTGTTCATACTTTGAGTCCATTCCATTATATATTAATAGTTCTTTTAATCTTCCAGTATCTACTAAAGTTTTAAGTTGAGTTCTATCTATTGTTCCTTCTGTAAGACTTTTTAGATTGAATCCAAAGTGTATAAGAGTCTGTGTACCTAAGTCAGCAATACTATCGTTCTTTCCTCCAGGTCTCTCGTCAAAAGCCATTGCTAGACCTTGTGTATCGTACCATTTTGAGGCACATATCACGTCTGTACCATAGAAGTAGTTTAGCCATGTTAATTCAAACTTACTGTTGTGTGCTACTTTTATTGTGTTATTCTTAAGAAATTTGACTAACATTTTCTCAACTTTTTCTTGTCTCTTTTTACTCCACATTACATGTAGTGGGAAGGCAATTGTTTTTTTGTAGTTAGATAAGGCAATAGATAAAATCATAGAGTTAGGATTCCAAGGCTTGAGTGAGGCTTTATCTCTGTCTTTTTCAACAGCGTTGTCTCTTGGATCAGCATGAGTTTCAATATCTATTGCTACATATTGTTCTTGTGCCAGTTCATCAAGATACTGAGCAATGATGTTAACACTTTCATCAGAATCTTGAATTATGTACCTTATCCCTTTTTCATATCCAGATGATATAACTTTTGGCACTTCTTCACTCTCTAAAACCTTTTTAACATTTAACATATCTATCTTAAACATGTGAGAAAAAACTCTATCTTGCACTTCCTCATTTTTCTTGTCTCGTCTTACTATGTAAGCAGGATGTAACATTGGCATGAACCAAAAAGTATAGTCTTGAATCTTAACTGGTATATGTCTACCTCTCCATGTAAAAATACCACCATCTATATTCAGAAACTTCTTTAGTGGCACATTGCCATATCCTATAACTATCTTAGGTCTGGTGTTAAGAATATCAGTTTCTACTGATTTACTACAACAGGCTATTTCAAATGCTGTTGGTGTTCTGTTATTGTTTGGGTGACATCGTACTACGTTATTCCATCTTACTTCTCTTTTTAGAAACTTGATATCAAATACCTCACTCATAACTCCACGTAATATCTCACCAGATTTACCAATGAATTGTTCATTGTTCTCATCTTCAGTTTTTCCAGGAGCCTCACCAATGTTATATAAACTAGGGTGTTTTGAGCCAGTTGGAGGCATACGTGGTGAATTTATAGGTGTATTGTTAAGAGAACATACTCTACATTCATATTTATATCCATTCTCTAAGTCACGTTGCCCTTTTAGTATCTTATTACTTCCCTCTTTGTAAAAGAATAAACTCATTTAGTTATTCCTCCTTATCATCCGGCTTTATTTTATGAGTTGGAATACAGGCTAACAAACGAATAACTCCAACGTCTTGCCCAAGTATTACAAAGAAGTTTTTATTTGTCTCGGTTATACAGATATTCTTAGTAACTGTTAACAAGTCTTTCATCTTTGAAATGCTTATCAAAAACTCTGAATCAATCAACTTTCCTTTTACTCTTATTATCTCTTTAACCTTTCCAACATCACTTACAGATGTTATACGCATTATGTTACGTTCTGTGTTAATAAGAACCTTATCATCTTCTTTTTTAAGAATAAGAGAACATCGATTTAAAGCTGTTATCAACTCATCTGGCATTTCTACGAACTTGGAATCATCGTTGTTTCCCCAGTGATTTGTTATGCTTTGTTCAAAGTCTATAAAAGACACGTCACTTTGAAGATGTGAAAATAAATACACTTCGTCCTTTTCTATAGACAATAGTGATGATGATATTTTGATAGTACCATTAAGTAATAATGACTTTACATCGTTGGACATTATAAGAGAACAGAAATCTTTGGGCATAAGAACTTTAATTTCTTTGTTCACGTTCTTGTTTTTGTATCTATAACGAGCCAGTTGAAACCCATCTGTAGCGTAGAAAGATATTCTTCCTGACGAGTTAATATCAAGAGTGATACCAAGTCTGTTAGTCTCAGCAGGATTAGTTGTTATGGCACTAAAACACTTATCAAGACCGCTAAAAAACTTTTCACTTAGTTTTAACTCTACAGCATCTTTATTCTCAAATGCTTTGTCGTTTGATTCCAATATAAATTCTTTTCTCTTTAAAGAGGACAACTTTGCCTTAGTGTTCTTATCTTTTATCTCTACAACGTTATCTATAACTGATATAGTACTACTTTCATCCATAGCTCGTAACAAGTCTATAAACTCTTTTCCTGGTACTACACACTTTAAGTGTTCAATACCCTCTGTTTTTACTTTCATGCCCTGTTGTCCATTGTAAGTAAGTATCTTATCAGTATCAAAACATATGTATTTGAATGAGGTTATTACACTATCGTTTGAGGCACAACATTTAGATGCTAACATAGCTGCGTCTATTAGTTTCATGTATTATTTCTCCTTTTACTCAAATGTTTTAACTATTTCTTCAGACGTTTTTACTTACGTCTTCCGTGTGTTCTTTGTCTGTCTTTGTATCTTCTGAAGATATATTAAAGTAATTTCTCTCGTTGTTGACCACTATATGTGTATCTGCACCAAGTTTCGGCTGTCTCTTTTTACATCTTGGACATTCAGGATGTCTATCATAAGAGTTAAATTCTGTTGAACAATAGATACATACATATTTCATCTTAATGCTCTCCTTTCTATAGATTTTTTTATTAACTGTTCATTCTTAGGCTCTTTTCTTATCAACTTCGACCTGAATTTATTTAAACAAGAGAAGTCTATTGGAACATTCTCATTAATCTTGTAATAGGTTTTAACGTTTGTTGGTCTCAACTTAATAAGATATTTCTCTAACATGTCTGATGACCTTAGTTTGTTACTTTCCTCAATACCTCTACCCCCAAGTCCTGCAAAGTATCGTTTTGTGTACAGTTCTATAAGATTAAGAAACTCCTTAAATGTTTCCTTCTTGTTGATGAGTTCATTTATTACAGATTTTCTGTAGTTGCTATCGTAATAGATTCTGTTTATATCAATATTATTGTTATTAAAAAACTTGGTAAGTTTTTCAAACTTGCTGGCATTTTTTGGTTTTATATAAGTCATACCAGCAGCTTCTTGAAACTTTACATAGTTGAACATAGCAGCAGAGGCTAGAACAAGTCTTTTATTAGTTAATGGTATGAATTTCTCAAACATATGAGTAGCAAGACCTATACCTCTGAACATTGGATGAATAACTTCTCTACATATATTTGCTGTATTGTTACCTGAAACAAGTCTTCTTTCATTGGTATTAAGTTTTGAGAATATCTTTCTCTCCTCTTCAGTTAGATAGAATTGGTCTATCATGTAAGTACGAATTGGTACTGAACTTATCATTAAGCCTATTATATTGTTCTTGTAATAAAAGCCAAAAATATCAAGAACCATTGCTGGTAATTTGGTATTTTTGTAGTGATATTTCAATAATTGTAAATCTTTGCTGGTTGGAGGCACTCGTCTTACTTCTATCTCATTAAGATAAGGAGGGGTAGCTTTATTATCAAAAAACATCTTTTTTATATGATGTTCTCCAGCATAATCAAATGATATAACGTGTGATGGTCTAAGTGTGTCTATTAAATCGTCATGTGATGTAGCAACTATAAGTCTTTTGTTCAATTTTCGTACTATCTTTTGATAGTTAAAAGCCACTATTCTTGCTGTGACTCTATCTAAAGCTGTTACGAACTCATCCACACAAATTATATCACTGCTACTTTCAAGTAACTTTGCTAAGTAAAACCTGTATTTTTGACCCTCTGATAACTCACGATATCTTTTGAAGTAGATAAATGCCTCCGATAACCCAGCAGTATTCAACAAAAACATACTTTCGTTAAAGTCCTTGCCTATACTGTCTATTAGTGGTGTATCAGACTTGCTCATTTTCTCTGAGAACTTGTTAAATATCATATTATCAAAATCAATTTTGTATTTGTTAGCAATCTTTCTGAGCAACGTTGTTTTACCACTACCACTAACCCCTGTAATGTACACAATATCCCACTCAGAAGGCATTATGAGATTGTCAACTACCACATGTTTGTATTTATCCACGTTTAAACCAAACACATCAAATACAAGGTTAACTCTATCTGTTTTTTGCACTTTGCAGTCAAATTCTACAGTAATACCTTCCAATAGTGACATTGTATATCTCCTTTGATTAGAATAAAGTGATACAGTTGTAGGAATTGGACCTACACACTTGATTAAATCACCTGTATCACGTATCTTATTTCCTATTTGCTTGATTTAAGTCTTTTTGTTTCTTTGAGATGATTCATTATAAGCTGAACAATAGTATGTCGTATTCTGACCGTATTAGGCTGAAGTGCCCAACCCTTCTTATCACAATACTTCATGATATCTTTCAGGTCTGCATCTGGGTTGTCAACCATGTATAAGATAACCTGAGTGCTAGCCCCTTGCCCTTTAGGTGTTTGTGCTTTCTTAGGCTTGACCTCTTCTTTCTTAGTTTTCTTAACAGGTTTCTCATCTTCCTCATCATCTTCTACTTTCTTAGCTTTACCTTTCTTAACAGGTTTCTCATCTTCCTCGTCATCTTCTACTTTCTTAGCTTTACCTTTCTTAACAGGTTTCTCATCTTCCTCGTCATCTTCTACTTTCTTAGCTTTACCTTTCTTAACAGGTTTCTCATCTTCCTCATCATCTTCCTCATCATCTTCCTCATCATCTTCCTCGTCATCTTCTTCCTCTTCTTCTACTTTCTTAGCTTTACCTTTCTTAACAGGTTTCTCATCTTCCTCGTCATCTTCTTCCTCTTCTTCTACTTTCTTAGCTTTACCTTTCTTAACAGGTTTCTCATCTTCCTCGTCATCTTCTTCCTCTTCTTCTACTTTCTTAGCTTTACCTTTCTTAACAGGTTTCTCATCTTCCTCATCATCTTCCTCATCATCTTCTTCCTCTTCTTCTACTTTCTTAGCTTTACCTTTCTTAACAGGTTTCTCATCTTCCTCGTCATCATCATCAGGAAAATCAGGCAATTCTACACTTTCGTCTTCCTCTCTCTCTTTTACAACTTCTGTGGCCTCATTCATCCACTCTTGAGCTTCTTCAGATAACTCATCCCACGCTTTAGGCTTTTTCTCAAAGAGTTTATCACCCTTGTCAACTATACGTGTTATGTACTCATCCATGCTCTCACCTTTCTCCTGTTTAACCTTCAACAATGCTTCTAATTCTTTTCTTACTGACATATGTACTTCCTCCTCGATTATTTAATATCTATGAACCAAAGATTCATAGTTGTTACAGCCTATGATAAAAGTTGTTCAAGATGAAGTTCTATGATTCTATCATAAAAACAAGAACTTTTCTACTTATTAAATAAATTTTTTTTCTTAATAATTTCAATAACTTGACACAAAAACAGTAATTTATATAAGGGTAATAATGATTAAGTTTTTTGATATATACCACAAAAACAGTTAAACTTGACTTTGACTTACTATATTTTTATTTCTACTTGTCTTGATAATTTTAGCACGTTTTTCCGCTTTTACTCTTTCACGATAATCAAGTTGATACTTAGCCTCATGTGCTTCTCTACATTCATGTTTACAAAACTTGGTTGAAGCGTGTGTAGTCTCAAAAATCTTTCCACAATATGCACATACATTAACAATCTTCTTTACAAATACAATGTTACCATGATTGTCATAGTCAAACTCCATTTCACTTAAACACTTGGAACATGCTGCTATTGGAAATTTTACATCATCTTGTGGTATATAGTAACTGTTACAAATAGGACATATTTCCCAGTCTGATGTTCTTATACAAAACTGTTTGTACACTATATGACCACATGTTTTACACAACAAAGAATCTCTAGCAAGACCTTCTAGCGAAAGATTATTTGAACCACACTTTTCACATTCCCAATTTCTTAATATTCTTATCCATCGTTTCTCTAAATCTTCGTCTGTGATTCTCTTCTTAATTCTTAGTTTCTCTCTCTTTGTCATTTATAAACCCCCGTTTTATTAATGATTTAGACATATCTCCAGGGTCACCGTGGTCGATGACTAATACGTTAGCATTAATTACAGGCTTTAGCGCTTCTTGTATTGTAATAGCATTTGACTGTGCGTCTGCGTCTAGCATAATTACAAACTTGTCAAATCTGTTCTTAAGACTCCATAACAAATTAATCTGAGCCTTTGATATTGTCTTTGTAAATAAACATGTAGCCCTTTCAGTGTTTGGTAGATACCAATCTAATTTCATAGCATCAAATGGTCCTTCTGTGATGTATAACACTTCTCCCCCAGAAATGTTTATATCATCATAATTAAATAAACACTCTTTGATAGGTATTATAGACTCATCAATAGACAAATCTTTATAACGAGGCAAGTTAGAAAGGTTATTTATAATTCTACCAGTCCAAGTTACTAATGTATTGTTCATATATACTGGAAATATTATTCTGTGTTTCCAACTTGATTCCGAACGAACACTTCCCATAAGATTGTAACAGTACGCAACTTCATTTACTTCCTCAAAGCCTCTAATTGACAAATATGCTTTAAGATATCTAAGTTCAAGAGATTCAAGCCATAGTGGTACAAAGTATTTGGGAAATTTTAGATACTTTGACTTCTTATTAGATTTCTCAGTGATGATTTTATTTGACGAGCTTAACTCCTTTATTATATCAGCCACATCATCTTTCTCAAGAACTGTTTTTAACCCAATTTGAGCACGTATCTCTAGAAGAGGCAATTTTACAAGTCTCATCAATACATAGGACATGTCCTTGCCTCTATGACTTGAGTCTCTCCAACATCCGTAAGCACCTGTTTTGTAGTTAAGCCCCATATGATAGCTTGGGTCATTGTCACACAATGGGCACTTTATGTTTATATTAGATTTACCTACGTTAGGACCCTCAGTGAGGTAGGGGATTGAGTAGACATTAAGAAAGTTTATCAACTTGTCTCTTTTTCTCTTATCTTTCATACTAATCTCTCTATGTTTTCTTTACCATCTATAATGGCTTTGAACAGATTTTTACCCTCTTGTATAAATCTGAGTATCTTTTCTTCTACAGAGTTTTTTACTACTATATCGTATATGAAGGTATGTTTAGTTTGTCCTGTTCTGTATACTCTTTTCTCGGACTGTTTTCTTACAATTGAACTTACAGGGCTTTCGTAGTATATAACATAGTTTGCTGTCTGAAGATTTAAACCTGTACCCCCACTTCTGTGATTAACTATAAATACTTTACACTTCTGGTCTTTTATAAATCTATTTTTGACAGCATCTTTGTCTTTTGTAGCACCGTAAAGCCTCTCATATTTAATGTTTATATCGTCAAGAGCCTTAGCAATATTTGTTCCAGAACGAATAAATTCATGAAACACAACTACTTTTGCCTCCTTTGGAGTACTTAGTATTAAATCGGTAAGAGCCTCAATCTTAGTAATATCATCAAAATCAATCATTACGTTTTCTTCATCCAACTTATGTCCAAGAAAGCCTGAACATATCTGTCTTAGACGTATGAAGATAGCATCCAACTTTTTATAATCACCTTTAACCTCTACTAACCCGTTGACAGCAGCATTATAATAACCTCTAGCTTCTACACCAAGTCCTACATAGGTTTTAATTCTAGTTAGTTTTGGAAGGTCTTGAGCCTCGTTTTCTTCATACCTAAGAGACCTGTTAGCTATTCTTTTGCTAAGACTATCAACGTACTTTTCGTTGAACTTATACTCATACCCACCCCAGAAGTTTATTTTGGTAGTAAAATATGCTTCTCTAAACATTGAGATATTATTACCCAACGTTTTTCCTCTGTCAATTATATAGAACTGAGCCCACAAGTCTTGTGGGTCTCTGCCATGAGGTGTTCCAGTTAACCCATATCTAATATTAGCATTTGAAGATATGAAACAAGCCATCTTAAAGTTTATGGTAGTTCGATTTTTACAAAGGTGAATCTCATCAAATACTACTAAGTCAAACATGTTAGATATCTTCTTAGCTTGTGATACAAAGCCACCTTTTTGTCTATCTGTAATCATTGACTTTAAACCATCATAATTGATAATGTAAATATCAGCCTCTTTGTTGAAACTGTCCCATCTATCTTCCTTCTTTCCATATACCTCTATGTGAGATAGATTAGAGTGTATATTCACCTGTTCAGCAAAATCAAACACAGATACAGGTGATGGAGATAATACAAGAGACTTTTTGACGTTACTATACTTCATGTGGTACTGAATTAAGTCTATTACTATTTTGGACTTGCCTAAACCCATGTCTAATAGATACAAGAACTCTTTGTTCTCTATACCTACTATTATAGAGACAAGTTGATGAGTAAAAGGTCTGGTCTTGAACTTAAACTTAGGTGCAACATCTACAATATATTGTTCAGCATCCTTTCGGGAGATATCTTTTACCCATCTCCAATCATTAAGTTTTTGTTCTCTAAACTGTTTTACTGCTTCTTTAGATATCATTGTTTAATCTTCAAACCTTAAAATAGTTAGTTTCATTGTTTTTCTCCTCAGTCTCGTTCCTTCTTTGTTATTCTCAACTTTGTACGTTTTATTTTAGGTCTGTCTTCATCGTCTTCATCATCATAAAGATTATTGTTGGACTCAAGAGATTTAAAGTAATTTGTATTCATGTATCCAGAATTGATACAGAATTGTCCTCTGTTATAATTCTGAGATATAAGAATAGTATCCCCTCGTCTATCGTTACGTGCCTTATCAACAAAGAGACGAGCTAACCCAAAATTCCTCTCATATGTTGTCTGATTATATGTTATTACATTGTCTGAAATAGCCACCTTACTAAAGTCTTCAGCAAGATTCTTTCGTGTTAGAAGAACTGAGTCTTCTCCAGCTCTGTTAGCCTGTGATGCTGTTACTACAGCTATGTTTTGGTCTACTGCAACTCCACGTAACTCTTTGTATACACGTCCTGTATCTTCTCTAACATGTCTCGAATCAAGTTTTAATAAGTCAGCATAGTCTACAAGTAGCATATCAGGAAATATATTATAGAATGTTCTAAGATTATCCAAATACCCAATCAACATTTCTACTGTTAACATTCCAGTGGGAAACTGTTTAATGATTAAACGTGGTTTGTACAGAGTAGCCAGTTTCTTAAGTATTTTTCCTTCTATGTCTTCATCTTTAAGTGATAACTTATTTATTATTCTCTCAAGACGTATATTACTTACATATCCTTTGTCATTAACATCAAATGCCACTTGTTTTGTTTCTTCTTTATTCTTAGCCACACCTAAGAATGACTGAATATATCTTTGGGATACCTTGTTTTCATCCATCTCAAGAGTTATATGTACCACAGTATTTCTAGTTATCACTGCTACTTTACCAAAGTGACTTATAGCCCATGATTTACCAAAATTGGGTAGAGCCACGAATGTGTACAACTCTTTTCTTGCTGGGCAGATGCCCATTTTGTCTAAGTGTGTGATGTTGGTACGAAACAACTCCTCATCTTGATTGAGAAATTTTAAGGTACGTTTAATATCTTTACCAAACATAATGCCTGGGTCAAATATTTCAATCATTCTTTTGTGTCGATTGTTTATTATGTTGTCTACTGCGTCTAAGTTGCCTTCTTGAAACTTTTCAAAGGCTTCTTTGAGCATTAATCTGGTTTGTGCTTCTCTAATGAAAGAGTTCAACTCCTTCATTACAAACTCACCATTTATCTCATCTTTTAACTCTCTCAATGATGAGATAACGGTTATAAATAACTTAGCTCTCTTCTTGTTCTTATCATCCTTTATCTTATCTTCGAATACATCAATAAGATGGTCAGAAATTGGCTGTTTATATTCTCGTTCATACTTTATAGCCTTGTCGGCTATCTCTCTATATATCTCATTATCAAACATATCCGTTTTAACCAGAAGTGATATGCTTGAACTGTATTTTCTATCATAACAAAGAAGAGCTAATACATTCTCTTGAAGTGCTTCTGAGAAAGCAGCCATTATATCGTCTTAAGATATGTTTGTCTTAGATGAGCCCAATACAAAAAGTCTTCTGTACTTATTTGCCGATGGCTTATTCTCTTTTTAATAGTCTTACCTGTAACAGTGACATAACAAATATAATACTTGCAATTCTTTATTGTGATAACTGCATTAATCATATTATTCCCCTCCTAACTATTTCTCTTATCTGTTCACCATTTTTAAGTTCGATGTTGTCATAATGAATACTTTTTATATGCACGCTTCATCCTCCTTCTAATATTCTCATTGTTGTCTCCATAGGAGCAGTCGGTCTAATGCCTAAACCAGATAAGAATCTGATAAATTTAAATCTGTTACAGGATGCTTCTTTTAACTCAGGCGTTCTTACTGTGTTAGTTCTGAAAGGCAATTTAATTAGTCTCTCATATAGTCTTAACTTATCTCCATGTTCTTGATAACAGGCATTGAGAAGTTCTTCGTCTTTTACTATTTTTAATGCTTTAACAGGACCTAACCCAGATATGCCAGGAATGGAATTATGAGTTCCAACAATAGCCAGATACTTTATATACTGTTTAATGCTTATATTTTCGTACTCTTCTTTGAAGTTAACAATAGAGTACAGAATGTATTTACCTTTTACCTTTCTTCTTAAGCACACATTGTGATGTTTAAGAAGTTGATTAAGGTCGGAATCTCCTGAGTAAATTACTATACGTCTAAAGTCATTGTGGTACTTCTTTACTGTAAGACTTATTAGGTCATCAGCCTCAAGCCCTTTTTCAGACCAATACTCGATGTTGAGTAAGTCAAGAAGTTCTCTGGTCTTATCAATATTAAATTGAACTTCTTTTATTCTCTTTTCATCTTTGACTATTGCTCGGTCAGCCTTATACTCTGGAAATAACTTCGTTCTGTCATAAGGCTTTCTATCGTTACATACTATTACATACTTTGGCTTAATTGCATTTACACAGTTACAGAACTGATTAATAAAACCAAATATCCCATTAGTAGACATTCCTTTCCAGGTAAGAGATAGATTGGTTAGTTCCATAGCACGATACAGAATGTTATTAAAATCCATCAGCAATAATGAATTTTTCATTCTGTCCTCTACAGTCTTGATAATGATAGTGTTTTATAAGATTTTAAGCGAAGATGCCCATCATCAAGTTTCACAAGCGCTTTCTTAGTATTAGTATATAATCTAACTATACATCCCTGCGTCTTGTTACGACCTGTGAAATTATTTATAAGCACCTTGTCACCAACTTTAAGAGTATCAAACTCGATAAATGTCACGTATCCTCCTAAGTTATTTTTTATTATTAGAGAATTTGTTATTATTATACAACTTTGATAATTTAAAATCAAATTTTATGTAATTGTTCAATAATTTCGAATTAGTGTTCAATTTTCACAAATACAGGATATATACAGTTTTATTCTACATACTCTAAGATTTTGAATGACTTAGGATGTTTCGTTATTCTGTTGTGAATGAACTCTTTTTTCATCTTAAGTTCTCTGGACATGCGAGTTAAGGCAATCACATATGCATCATCAAGTGAATCGGCCGTTAAGTAAATTTCTATCGGCTCTGAAAAGCAAGTACAATATATCTTGAATTTTCTTCCTTCACTATAATATTGATAGTTGTTATTCAATCTCAAATTCTGCCCTCCTTCTACAAGTAGCACAATATACTCTTGGCATTCCGTGTCCAACCCAATCTATGTGTACAAGATGTAACTTTTCACATGTTGGACACTTACATACTAGCTTTCTATTTATATACTTTCTTGAGCCACTTCTATTTTTCTGAACATATAATTTATTACCTTCTCTATGCATCTCTCTTGCACAAGATGTGCAATACTTATAAATTATGTAAAAGAAATACACAACATATGACTGCAAGACATAGATAAAATGTTTGCTCTGTTGTCATAGTTATTTCTCCCCTGAACTCTTTTGCGATTCTTCAACATCAGTGTCATCAATAAGAAATGGCATCATTCTTCTCATGTCAAGTGGAGTTAATTCAATCTCCTTCAAATCTACTTTTAACTCTGAAAGTTTTATTGGTTCAAACCAAATGTTTTCCTCTTCCTCTAATAACTCAATAATTTCCTCATTGTATTTAGTTACGTTTTCTGGCTTTAGTTGAAGTTTATCTATTTGCTCTCTTATTTCTTCACCATTTTCGTTTAACACAGGTTGCCCATTTTCATCACGTTTTACAACGAATACAGGTTCACCATATTTCTTAAATAGTTCTAAATTCTGTTTATCAAATTCTTTTCTACATGATTCAATATCATTAAACACTAATCTACTGATTTTGTAAGCTATCTTTGCTCTTAAATTAACATTTAACAACTTATTGAATCCTTCATTAGGTCCTACTGCATTCAGCAAATCTCTTAATTTTACTTTCATTATAATATTACCTCCTCTTTTTTATATTTTTTATATTTCATTCGTCTTTTATAAAGAACAGAATCTGGTCTAAAATATCTTTCTATGGCATTTACCACTGCTGTTCTCTTTCGCCCCATTAACTCAGCAATCTCCTTTACTTCTCTTCCTTCATCAAGGTATTTCTTCAAGTCAGCTTTGTCTGCATAAGTCCATTCTCTACGTTCTCTCATACATTCTCCTAACAAGCAATTCTCTGGCAAATGCTCTTGCGTCTGCCTCAAGTTCCTTCAAAGTTGCAAAACCTCTCATTGGCTCATAGTATCTTCTACCATCAGAAGAATAATAGCCATATGCCCACTTAGAAGACAATCCCCAAGAACATCCCTTACCAACAGTAATATTCAACCCTTCTCTTGTTATTCTTCTTTCAATGTTTTCTTTAGCATTCATTTTCTCTCTCCATTTTTTCTTCTAAGTTATTGATTACATCATACAATAAATCAATCGCTTCATTCAAGTCAGGAATTGCAGGAAAATCTTTAACCTCCATTGAATCTAATATTTCTAAAACACCTAAAGCATCTTCCCCAGAACACTTCAACTGTTCACCCCATTCAATTCTATTTATAATATTAGTTACAGCATCCAGCATACGTTCATTTGGT
>Ga0302244_1000702_pt1 | contig 24584 bp, 25 predicted proteins | sample AAG_UR_Phe_MG_FD_193513 | JGI IMG/M metagenome (GOLD analysis project Ga0302244, IMG submission 193513) | Enriched activated sludge microbial communities from anaerobic digester in WTTP, New Holstein, Wisconsin, United States - AAG_UR_Phe | ecosystem: Engineered > Bioreactor > Anaerobic >... | reverse complement strand
AAAGGTAAGAAAAAAAATCATACAAACAACATCAGTTTATTAAAATATAATCGTTTATAAGATTACAAACAAACATAAAAGTAATTTTGTAAAAATCACCCCTCCGACTTTTCGGAGTGGACTCAATATTAATATTCAGCACATTAACCTTAAATATCATTTCCTTTTTTCTATTATCATCACTGTCAGCCTTGAAACACAAATCAAATGCTGCTCATCGTCAGTAATACGTATTTCCCATACATGAAGCTTACGACTCCTTGCTATAATTGTTGCTTTGCCAAGCACAAAACCCTCAGTGGCTTTTCGCAGGTGGTTGGCGTTGATCTCAATTCCCACCGCAGCATGGGTTTCATTGTTTATCAGCAGCATTGAGCCCATGCTACCAAGAGTTTCGGCAAGTGCAGCACTGGCACCACCATGAAGCAGCCCTGCCGGTTGCCTGGTACGATGGTCAACAGGCATGCTTCCGCAGATATAATCAGCGCCCAGCTCAGTATATTCAATATTCATTTGTTCCATCATTGTGCCCTTATTCATGGCATTCAGTTCAGCGAGGCTAATTTGTGGCAACATATTGAAATAGTGTTTAATGTTTTAAATAATACTCATTTCTCCCCTCAAAGGAATTTGCAGAAGTCTCTCAATTTCTTTTTTGGTATAACCGCTGCCCAGCAAATACATAAGTTTGGCAATTGCCGATTCAGTAGTTATATCATATCCGCCAACAACACCAATTTTTCCAAGCTCAATACTGGTTTCGTATTTTCCTATCTCCACTGAACCACCTTTGCATTGTGTAACATTAAAAATAATAAGGTCCTTTTGTTCAATGGCATATTTCAGAGCTTTTATAAACCATACATCAGTCGGAGCGTTACCCGCGCCATAAGTCTCTAATATCAAAGCCCTTAATCCTTCAACCTCAATCATTGATCTTACAACTTTTTCAGTAATGCCAGGAAACAGTTTTAAGATGGCAACATTGGAATCAAGCTTTTTATGAACCTTAAGTTTTTTAAAATTGGGTTTTTGAATATATGCCTCATTATAGCGGATATGAACCCCTACTTCCGCCAGAGGTGGGTAATTGCCCGATAAAAAAGCGTCGAAGTTTTCTGCATTGAACTTATTGGTACGATTTCCACGAAACAAACGGTTCTCAAAATAAATAACCACTTCAGGTACTATAGGCGCATTATCGGTTTGAGCTGAAGCTATCTCAATAGCATTAATAAAATTTTCACGCCCATCGGTTCTTACCATGCCCAAAGGCAATTGAGAACCTGTGAAAACAACAGGTTTATTCAGGTTTTCAAGCATAAAGCTCAGTGCCGAAGCTGAATAGGCCATGGTATCAGTACCGTGCAAGACCACAAAACCATCATATTTTTCATAATTTTCTTTAATAACACCGGCCAGTTTAATCCAGAAATCAGGATTTACATTTGATGAATCAATTAACTGATCGAACGAGTATATATTAATACAGCAGTTCATATTGGCAAGCACCGGAATGCTATTATAGAGGTTGTCAAAATCAAATGGTTTCAGAGCATTACTCTCAGTATCGAGCACCATGCCGATAGTACCACCGGTATAAATAAGAAGGATTTGTGTTTTTTCAACCATAGTCATTAAGTGTTTTTAGCCGGAAGGATGTTAAAAACCTGTAAGGCAGTTTTAGTAGTTATTTGGGCAACTGTTGATACGTCAATACCAAAGGTTTCAGCAATATGAGCCGCAATAAGCGGGATGTATGAGCTTTCGTTACGCTGACCTCTGTAAGGAACAGGACTGATAAACGGAGCATCGGTTTCAAGGACCAGATGTTCCAGTCCTGTTTTGGAAATAGTTTCCTTAAGCTTTGAATTCTTAAATGTAACAACCCCTCCTATTCCAAGTTTGAAACCCATATCAACTATTCGCTTTGCCTGCTCGGGTGAACCTGAAAAGCAGTGAAAAACTCCTGTAAGGCCTGGATTATTAATTTCTCTTAAGATTAAAATTATCTCATCCATTGATTTACGAGAATGAATTACCAATGGAAGCTTGTATTCCAAAGCCAGTTCAATTTGTCTTCTGAACACTTCTTCCTGCTCTTTGCGAAAAGTAATATCCCAATAAAAATCAAGACCTATTTCTCCAACGGCACAATACCCTCCTTTGGCTAATCGGGATTCAATGATCTGTAACTCTTTCTTATAATTTTCTTTTACCGATGTAGGATGCAAACCCATCATAGGGAAACAGTTTAAAGGGAAATCATCGCAAAGCCGGTGCATAAGTGTTATGGAACTGCTATCAATATTTGGCAGTAATAAATATTGTACGCCTTTATTTACAGAGCGCATTACCACCTCATGACGGTCGTTGTCAAAGGCATTAAGATATAAATGAGTATGGGTATCAACGTAAAACATGGGTGCAAAAATAGCAGAATTGCCAGTATCATGCAAAAAGCAGCAAACTTACTGACATAACTACCATTCCTGCTATTACTCCGTAAACTGTTAAATGATGTTCGCCGTATTCGCGTGCTGTTGGCAGAAGGTTATCAATTGAAATAAACACCATGATACCTGCTACGGCGGCAAAAAGCACCCCAAAAACAATTTGATTGATGAATGGCAGAAGTATAAGAAACCCTATCAAAGCTCCTAATGGTTCGGCAAGACCGGAATAAAATGAAAGTCTGAACGCCTTACCTCGATCACCAGTTCCGTAAAAAACAGGAATAGCCACGGCAATACCTTCAGGAATATTATGAATTGCGATAGCTATAGCGATAGGAATACCAAGATTAATATCGACAAGGGCTGATGTAAATGTTGCCAGTCCTTCAGGGAAGTTATGAATTGCAATGGCTATTGCTGAAAACTTTCCGAGTCTTATAAGGCGGTCTTTCTTTTGTTCAGCAAGCTTTTCCAAATCCATCTCTTCAATTTTATGTATCTCATGTGGGTTTTCTACTTCAGGTACAAATTTGTCAATCAATCCGATGATAAGCATACCGCCAAAAAAAGCTACGAGAGTAGTTAAATATCCTGCCTGATTTCCCATTTCGGCAGTAAGCATATCTTTTGCTGTAAAAAATATTTCCACAAATGAAACATAGATCATGATACCGGCTGAAAAACCAAGCGATAGCGAAAGGAAGCGTGTATTGGTTGACCGGGCAAAGTAAGCTATAGCCCCGCCTATTCCGGTACTTAATCCGGCAAAAAGTGTGAGACCAAAGGCCAGAAGTATATGATTAAGGTCGAAATCATTCATAATATATTTTTTGAAAAATACTTTTAACTAACGCAATGACCAGTAATTATGTTGCAATACCGGGATACACTGATACGAAAATACAGTTAAATAATGTTACAGTTTTACAATGGATTGGTATCGAATAATCTCATTCTTATTTTTTCATGTTGTACCATTTAAGAATGTTTCCATGATTCAAAAAAACATTCGGAGTTAAATATAAAAACAAAATCTTACAGGCTTATATTAAAAACAGGTCACTACTGATTAGCAATGACCTGTTTCGAGTTATAACTCATATTACAAAGTTTTATTCTTTTCTGTGGCCTGTAGCTCTTTCAAGTCGTTTCAGAATTGAAAAGATAAATACTGCTGAAAGGATACAAGAAACAATAAATATTGACCAAAGCTGCCATAATTCAAGTTTGCCCCAGAAATCACTTCCTATGAACAAGAATTTGTTTCCTACGGCGGTGGCAAGTAGCCAGCCACCTTGCATGAGACCCTGAAAACGAGCCGGTGCAACTTTTGAAACAAATGATAATCCCATAGGGCTCAGGAAAAGTTCAGCAATGGTAAGAATCAGATAAGTGCTTATCAGCCAGTAAGGCACAACCCTTGAAGAATCGGGTACGGGATTATACTTGGTAACACCATTTTCAACATACTGTAATTCATGTGGCGACACTAAACCAATTGATGCAATAAGGATAACTACGAACCCAATAGCAGCGATAATCATACCTATTCCAATCTTTTTAGGTGTTGATGGTTCCATATTTTTATTTCTCAGCCATGTAAATACAGCCATTACCGGGAAAGTAAGTGAAACTATAAACAACGGGTTGAACGACTGGAATTTCTCAGGTTCAATAGGATTAATGGCAGGATTTCTTGCAATAAAATAACCTGTTAAAGCACCAAAAACAATAGCCATGGCTCCACCTATAAGTCTATTTGAACCCTTTTTGTTGAAAATAAGCAATACTAATCCGGCAACTGCTCCTATAAATGCAAGCATTGATTCAAGTTTAAAAAAGATGTTTGTAAAAGGTCCTACATTTTTAACAGTATAGTCGCGTGCAAAGAAAGTAAGTGTAAGTCCATTTTGATGAAAAGACATCCAGAAAAATATTACAACAACAAATACCAGTATAAGTGATGTTACACGCGGGCGTTCATCTTTGGTGGATATTTGGTACATCATTGCAACAAAACCAATAAACAGCCCAACTGCAGCACCCAAAGCCAAATCTTTCATCAAAACGAAGAAAATAACCGATGTAGCTACCATCAATCCTGCTGCAAGTAAAAAGCTAACAACATTAGCTTTAGCTTTATTCTGGGTATCTTCAGTTTTAACAACTCTTTCAACGCTTGGTAAAAGTTTATTGAAAATAATATAAACCAGCATCGAAATAACCATTGCTCCGGCAGCTATCCCAAATGCATAATTGTATCCTTTTGAGAAAGCTGTAATATAGTTATCAGCAAAAGCATGCAGGTCTGTTACGATAGTACCGGAAACCTTATTGGCAAGCTCCTGAAATTTAGTCATATCCTCTAGTGTTCCTGCCTCAAAAGCATGACACATAGCCGGAAGGCTTGCATCATGCTCAAACCCCTGAGTTCTCAGGAACCAGTTTCGGACTCCTGTTGCAGCATAAGGAGCGAAAAACGCACCAATATTGATCCCCATATAAAAAATCATAAAAGCAGTATCACGAACTTTTGAATAAAGAGGATTATCATACATCTGCCCTACTACAGCCTGAAGATTACCTTTAAAAAGACCATTACCCAGCGCAATGGTAAAAAGTCCGATAGCCGTAATTGCCAGAGGATTACCCGGTATTGCCATTAATATATATCCGGCAAACATGATAATGATACCCATCAGGATCACAAATTTATATTTCCTGGTAGCATCAGCAAGAATACCTCCTATAAGAGCCAGAGCATAAATACCGAAATAAAACCAGGAATAATAGTCACCAGCCTGAGATTCACTAAGCCCGTATCTGGCCTGCAAAAACAAAACCAGGATTGCCATCATGGTGTAAAATCCAAAGCGCTCTCCCATATTGGAGAAAAACGCAACCAATAACCCTTTTGGGTGTCCTTTCATCATAGTTGTCAAAGTTTTAAGTTAATAATCATTCAGATAAATTTAATTTGGGCGCAAAGCTATGAAAAAAAACGATTTACTGAATGCGCCACTTATAACTTGCCCAGATTAAATAAACAGAACGAAACTGGATAACACAGCTAAATAAGTGCTGATTATACTATTTCTTGTCTTCATTAAAAAAATAAAGGACTTTTGTTAAAGTCAAAAAATATTTATGTAGCTTTGCAAGGAACAAACAACACATCTATTTAATCGCAATATTTCCATCATAAATATATATAGTCCAAAACCCACAAACTAATTTAAATTTTAATTATGAAGAAAACTCAGCTAAAACTACTCTGGTTGTTAACAGCATTCTTACTGCTATATCAGCCCAAAATCTGTGCTCAGGAATACATGCGTATTAACCTGAAAAATGGCACAGTGATGTCATTTGCTTTATCGGACATTCAGAAACTCACATTTGATGTACAAACGGGTATTACTGAGCAAACTGAACTTGTTAAGCAATTATTAAAGCTCAAAGCCTATCCCAATCCGGCTAAAGATCATGTAATTATTGAATATTCATTAATTGAACAGGGAGATGTATGGCTGGAAATTTTTAACTCCGTCGGAAACACTATCGTAAGCAAAACAATTGGATTGCAGTCACCCGGAAATCACCAGTATCAATGGTTATTGCATGGGGTTCCTACCGGCCTTTATATATGCCGTATTAAACAACATAACCAAATCGTTAGTGAAAAAATTATTGTTAAGAAATAAAAATTAGAAAAATGAAAAAATTTACTTTTACTCTTTTATGTTTTTTCCTGGCTGCTGCCAGCATTTCAGCCCAAAAACTGAATATTTTTAAAAGCGATGGTACTATTATCAACGTTCCTTTAAACAGTATTGACAGCATCACATTTTCAGACGATATTCCTGCTGCCAGTGATATTCTTATGAACGAAATATATTCAAGAGGCACTGCCGATGATCCTGACTGGATTGAAATATACAATAAGTCAGATGCGCCTGTAGATATAAGCGGTTATAAAATTTATGACATTGGTGGATTTAGCGGATCTAAACCTAAAAAGGAATTTCCTGCCGGCTCAGTTGTTCCTGCTCATGGTTTTTATGTCATTATAACTGATAGAACCGATGATCCCTCAGATTTTGGTCTTTCAGCCAATGGTGAAGAAGTATGGTTCGAAGATGCAAGCGGAACTATTATTGATAATGTCACATTTGCTTATATGGAAGTAACCCAGAGTTATGGCCGCCTGCCGGATGGATCGGCTAACTGGCAGTTGCTAAATATCATTACCAAGGGTGGATCCAATCAGAATACACTTACTGCAACCATTGTAATGAATGAAATATACTCAATGGGTACTAACGAAGATCCGGATTGGATTGAAATATACAACGCTTCGCCATTTGACTTCGATATAAGTGGATTTAAAATTTATGATGATGGTGGATTTAACGGAACCAAACCCAAAAAAGAATTCCCCGAAGGAACGATAATACCTGCAAATGGATTTTTTGTTATTGTTACTGATAAAACAGGCGATCCTTCAGATTTCGGACTTTCAAAAAATGGTGAAGAAGTATGGCTTGAAGATGCTGCCGGAGAAGTTATTGATAATGTAACTTTTCCTGCATTGACAGAAGATCAGAGTTACGGTCGCTTTCCTGATGGAACTGAAGACTGGCAAATTCTGAATACTGTTACTAAAGGTGCTCCAAACAGCAATGTTACACCTTCGGTTTTATTTATGAATGAAGTCTTTTCACGTGGTACTGTCGAAGATCCGGATTGGATTGAAATTTATAACAGCTCATCAGGAGATATTGATCTTACCGGTTATAAAATTTATGACGTAGGAGGATATTCAGGAACTAAACCTAAGAAAGAATTCCCCGATGGAACAATAATTCCGGCTAATGGGTTCTATGTAATTATAGTTGATGATGATGATCCCAGCGGTTTTGGTTTAGGCAAAAATGGCGAGGAAATCTGGCTTGAAGATCCTAATGGCGTTGTAATTGATAATTATATTTTTCAGGCAATGGAAGAAACCCAAAGTTATGGTCGCCAGCCTGACGGTACTGCTAATTTCTTTATCTTCATTGAAATTACTAAAGGTTCGTCAAATAATAATGCCGGTACTTTAGGCAAATAATCCTTATTTTGAATTTTTAAAAATCAGGCGGTAAACTTAGATTTACCGCCTGATTTTGTTTTAATATTTCTGAAAGTTGCTGTTTGATTTACAAAAAGTTCATGCCTTAAATATCTTCTTCGAAAGTCAAATATTTTACCTGTTAAAACCTTTGTAAATATATATCTGTGAATAAACATTACACTCTTTATAATTGTTAATCGGGATATATAAATCATCCATATGACTTTCAAAATTCTAAAAACCCAAAATCAGGATGGGATCTTTACTATTACCATCAGCCGTCCTGAAGCCTTGAATGCCTTGAATACAGCTTTTTTTGATGAAATGGACCATTTGCTTGATGATATTTCTAACGACGATTCAGTAAAAATCATCATTATTACCGGAGAGGGCAAGGCATTTGTTGCCGGTGCCGATATTGCCGAAATGGTAAACAAAAACAGCATTGAAGGAACAGAATTCTCTGTACGAGGTCAAAAGGTTTTCCGTAAAATGGAACATCTTGATAAACCCATAATTGCCGCTATAAACGGATTTGCTTTGGGAGGCGGGTTAGAACTTGCACTGGCATGCGACATCAGATTAGCTTCAGATAAAGCCAGATTCGGACAGCCGGAAGTAAATCTTGGTCTTATCCCGGGATTTGCTGCAACACAGCGGCTTCCTCGTTTGACAGGAACTGCAAATGCTTTATGGCTGTTAATGACTGCTGAAATGATTGATGCCGCCGAAGCTCTTCGTATAGGGCTGGTTCAGAAAGTATTTGTGTCAGAGGAACTAATTGAATCTGCAAACAAAATGGCACAGCTTATTCTGAGCAAAGGACCAAAAGCCGTTAAAAAAATTAAAAAAGTAGTTCGTAAAGGTATGGAAACCGATTTTGATTCGGGAAGCCAACTGGAAGCGCAGGAATTTGGCACTCTGTTCGGGAATGAGGGAGAAGAAGGGATGAGAGCCTTTCTTGAAAAACGGAAACCGGAATTCTGATTTAATTTCTGCTTTTAAACTTTTCATTTTCAGGTTTTTTAAAGAAATGGATGAAAATTCAGACAAAACAACAAAACCATCCGGATCAAAAACACAACTGATAAACATAATACCATAATCCAAAACAAGTAAAATTCAATGAAATACAATGAGAAACTAAGTAATGTTGCCGTTCTGGGGGCAGCAGGCAAAATGGGCAGTGGTATAGTACTTCTTACAGCTGTTGAAATGGCCAATAATTGTTTTGCTGAGGGTAAAAGCACCGATGAGGTCAGCCTTCATGCAATTGATGTTTCAGCGCCGGCTCTTGGCGGACTGATGAAATATCTAAGAAGCCAGATTTTGAAAAACGCTGAAAAAATGACTGTACAACTGAGAAAGTGGTATGCCACAAACCCAAAACTTATTGAAAACGAAGATGTCATAAATCAATATGTAAATGATGTTCTGAGTGTGGTAAAACCTACAACCAGGATAGAAGCTGCTTATGATGCACAGCTTGTCTTTGAAGCAGTGAGCGAGAATCCTGAAGTAAAAGTGAAACTTTTCAGCAATATCAATCAAAACAACCCCTATAATCCATGGTTTCTAAGTAATACATCTTCTATTCCAATTAACGAACTGGATGAAAAAGCCGGTCTTAATGGTAATATCATAGGATTCCATTTTTACAATCCTCCGGCAGTTCAGAAACTCATGGAAATAATTCCATCAAAAAACACAAATCAGGAATTATTTGATTTTGCAGAAAAACTTGCTGAAAACCTTAAAAAAACCATTGTTTTCTCAAACGATGTGGCAGGATTTATTGGCAATGGCTTTTTTATGCGTGATATTATTCATGCGGTCAGCGAAGTTCAGAAGCTTAGTAACCAAATGTCATTCACTGAAGCACTATATGTGGTAGATAAGGTAAGCAGGGATTTTCTTGTCAGGCCTATGGGTATTTTTCAGTTATCAGATTATGTAGGAATTGATGTTTGCCTTTTTATCATGAAAGTAATGGATGAGCGTTTCCCCGGCGAAACACTTCAAAGTCAGGCTCTGTCCGGATTTATGAAACTTGGCATAAAAGGCGGTCAGTTCGCTGATGGAAGTCAGAAAGATGGGATTTTTAAATATACCAAAGGTCAGATCACAGAAATTTTTGATCTGGAAGTCAAGCAATACATTGATATTAAACCTGTTGCAGAATCCGGTGATAAATTTATCGGTGATATGCCTCCAAGCTGGCAACCATGGAAAAACATAATTAAGATCCGTTCACGTGAAGAAACTCTAAAGCAGTATTTTAACGGACTAAAAAACATGGATACAAAAGGAGCCAAATTGGCAGTATCATATGCACAAAAAGCCGGTGAAATTGGTAAAAAGCTGGTAAATGACGGTGTTGCACACAGCACTGAAGATGTAAACACTGTTATGACCACCGGTTTCTTTCATGCCTACGGACCAGTGAATAATTATCTTTAAAAGACTGATTATCATGAAAAAATTAAGAAAAAGAATATTTCTGACAGCGGGATATAATACAGTTTCGATAGGAACAGGCCGCAAAGAATTTAATCCTAAGAAACAAATGCCCGGACTTGAGCATTATATGAAAGAAGCAGGGCAGGCAAGTATTGCTGCTGTTGGCGGTGCTCAATATATTGACGAATGTGTGGTAGGCAATTTTATGTCGGCACGATTTAACAAGCAGGCTCATCTTGGTGCTTTTATGCCTATGATTGATAAAGGATTACGTTACAAACCAGCCATGAGCGTTGAAGGTGCCTGTGCTTCCGGCGGATTGGCCTTACTTGCAGGAATTCGCTCAGTACTGGCCGAAACTGCTGATATGGTTTTGGTAATAGGTGTTGAAGTTCAAAATTCAATGAAAGCAATTTACGGAGCTGATGTATTGGCCGGCGCAGGTTGGTTTCAGAAAAGAAAGGAAGGACATGCCTATTTTTTCCCGGGTCAGTTCAGTAACCGCGCAGGAGCTTATTTTGATAAGTATGGTCGTGATTATGCCCGTAAAGGTTTTGCACGCTGGTACCGGAATGCTATTGAAAATGCCCGCCTTTGTCCTACAGCACAGGAATTTGAAAACAAAACTGAAGACCTTGAGAAACTGGCTCTTACTGAACCAAATCCATCTGCTTTTACTGATTTTCTGAATGTTTTTGATTGCAGCAAAGTATCCGACGGAGCCTCATCAATAGTAGTAGCATCAGAAGAAGGACTAAAAAAGGCCGGAATTCCGCTTTCTGAAGCCGTAGAAATAACCGGTTGGGGTCAGGCTGAAGAAGATATTACCAAAGAACCTGATGATTTAACCCGATTGAGCACTATGGCTGAATCGGTAAAGCAAGCATTGCAATCAGCCGGTATTACAATTAACGACCTTGCCACCATTGAGCTTCATGACTGCTTTACTATAGCCGGTATCCTTGCCATGGAAGCTATAGGCTTTGCAAAACAGGGAGAAGGTGCCCGCTTTGTAGCTGAAGGACATACATCCCGTAACGCTAAAATTCCGGTAAACACTACCGGCGGGCTAATTGGCTGGGGTCATCCTACCGGAGCTACAGGAGTCCATATGGCTGTTACAATCTGGGAACAACTGACCGGTAAAGCAGGAAAGGCACAAATTAAAATTTCACATGAACGCCCGTATGGGTTAAGTGTAAATATGGGAGGCGACGATAAATCGCTGGTAGCACTTGTTTACCGAAAAGCAGAATAATGAATCAACACGGATCTGAGAACCTTCAACCATTACTTACCGGCTTTCAAATTGGCACTTACCATTTGAAAAATCGCCTTATAATGGCACCTCTTACCCGTCGAAGGGCTGGTGCAGGGAGTATTCCTGTTGATATGATGGCAGAATATTATGCACAGCGTTCGTCAGCCGGCTTAATCATCACAGAAGGAGCTCAGATATCTCCGCAAGGGGTTGGTTATTTGAACACACCTGGTATACACTCTGATGAACAGATTGAAGGGTGGAAAAAGATCACTAATGCAGTACATGAGAAGAACGGATTGATATTCCTTCAGTTATGGCATGTAGGGCGGGTTTCACACTTTTCATTACAACCTGATAATAAACTTCCGGTAGCCCCGTCGGCTATAAGTCCGGGTGGAGAAATAGGAACCCCGCAAGGGAAAATATCTACCGAAATCCCTCATGCTCTCAGCATAAAAGAAATATCGGATATAATTGAAGACTACCGGAAAGCAGCTCTAAATGCTAAAGAATCCGGCTTCGACGGAGTAGAGATACACGCTGCGAACTCTTATCTTATTGATCAGTTTCTTCACGACAGTTCAAATATAAGAACCGATCAATATGGGGGTTCTTTTACAAATCGTGCCAGTTTTCTTTTTGAAGTCCTCGAAGCTGTTATCAGCGTCTGGGGAAATAAGAGGGTTGGTATCCGTCTTGCGCCCTCTGGTACACGATATGACATGAACGATACTGATCCTGTAGGGTTATTTGATTTTGTTATCAATAAACTCAATGACTACGATCTTGCATACCTGCATCTCATTGAGCCTTTGTTGCCTCTTGATGAACACCCTCATTATCTCAGGGAGGTAACCAAACATTACCGGAGAATCTATAACGGAACACTGATAGCCTGTGGGAAATTCACGCAGGAAAAAGGAAATGAGTATATTCGTGAACAATGGTCTGATTTGATTGCCTTTGGCAGACTTTTTATTGCCAATCCCGATCTTCCTGAACGATTTGAACATAATCTGGTTTTGAACCAACCCGATAATGATACGTTTTATACTGGTGGGGAAAAGGGTTATATTGATTATCCGTTCTATAAAAAAAGCTAATACTGTTAATAATTCATAACCAACCTGTTAATCCAAAACGAAAAAAAAATGAACTTTGAATTCACCGAAGAACAACTAATGATTCGCCAGGCAGCCCGTGATTATGCTCAGCGCGAACTGATCGTTGACGTACTTGAACGCGACGAAAAAATGATTTATCCTGCCAGACACATCAAAAACCTTGCTGAGCTTGGCTTTCTCGGAATGCTTGTTGACCCCAGATATGATGGAGGAGGTATGGACACCATTAGTTATGTATTAGCTATGGAAGAAATATCAAAGGTTGATGCCAGCGTAAGTGTTATCATGTCAGTTAATAATTCGTTGGTATGTTATGGTATCCAGGAATATGGAACTGAAGAGCAAAAAGAAAAATATCTTAAACCCCTGGCTCGTGGCGAAAAAATAGGAGCTTTTCTGTTGTCAGAACCTGAAGCCGGTTCTGATGCAACAAGCCAAAAAACAACTGCCGAAGACAAAGGCGACTATTATTTGCTGAACGGAACTAAAAACTGGATTACTAACGGAAATACAGCAGGAACTTATCTTGTTGTTGCTCAAACCCATCCTGAGCTAAGGCATCGTGGTATCAATGTTTTCATTGTTGATCGTCATTCTTCCGGCATCAGCGTAGGTCCTCATGAAGATAAAATGGGAATGCGCAGCAGTGATACTCACTCAGTGATGTTCAATGATGTGAAGGTTCCAAAAGAAAACCGTATAGGTGAAGATGGTTTTGGGTTTAAATTTGCTATGAAAACCCTTGAAGGCGGACGTATTGGCATTGCAGCCCAGGCTTTGGGTATTGCAGCCGGAGCTTACGAAAGAGCAGTTCAATATGCAAAAGAACGTAAAGCCTTTGGTACTGAGATTGCAAACCACCAGGCTATAGCTTTCAAACTTGCCGATATGGCTGTTAAAATTGAAAATGCCCGTAACCTTTGCCTTAAAGCTGCATGGCTTAAAGATAATCATAAGCCTTTTGGTGTAGCCAGCGCAATGGCAAAACTATATGCTGCTGATATAGCTATGGAAGTTACTACTGAGGCTGTTCAGATACATGGCGGATACGGTTATGTAAAAGAATATCATGTTGAACGCCTGATGCGTGAAGCTAAGTTAACCCAGATTTATGAAGGAACATCAGAAATCCAGAAAATTGTTATTTCAAGGGATGTTTTGAAATAAGCGGAAGTTGAGTATTTCGTTTAAACATTAATATTTCTGTTTCTAGAACCAATTTTTTAATCCAGAATCAATAAATATTTACCAATAATCATGAAAATTTTAGTTTGTATAAGCAATGTTCCTGATACAACCACAAAAATTGTGATCGGTACAGATGGCAAAAACATTAATACGGCCGGAATACAATGGATTATCAATCCATGGGACGAACTTGCCCTGACCCGTGCTCTGGAATTAAAAGATGCCGGTAAAATCAGTGAAGTCGTTGTTGCTAATGTTGGTACTGCCATTACTGAAGCCACTCTGCGCAAATCACTGGCTACCGGTGCCGACAGAGCTATCAGGGTAAATACAGAACCCGCCGATGCCTGGACAGTAACATCAAATCTTGCTGAAGTTGTTAAAAACGAGCCTTTTGATATTATACTTTGTGGTATTGAATCAAGCGATCATAATGGTTCTTCAGTAGGAGGCTTACTTGCAGGAATGCTTGATCTTAATTTAATTTCTTCAGTCTCAGGTCTTGATATTGAAAATGAGAAACTGACAGTACAACGTGAAATTGACGGAGGGAAAGAAATACTCGAAACTCAGGGACCTGTATTACTGGTGATTCAAAAGGGAATTGCCATAGTACCCCGTATTCCTTCAATGCGTGGTATTATGCAGGCAAGGACCAAACCATTGCAAATTGTTGAAGCCACAAGTTCTGAAAGCATGACGGAAACAGTCCAGGTTACATTACCTCCTGAAAAGGGAAAATGTAAAATGATTGATGCTGAAAATGCCGGTGAAGTTATCAGGTTGCTCAGAGAAGAAGCTAAAGTACTGTAAATAAAGTCTGAAGATAAAAAACGTTAGAATAAAAATCCCTTTTTTAGTGTTCAAATAACCAAAAGTTGATTACACACATTTTTTAAATACCAAAATTCAAAATGAACATTTTAATATATACAGAAACCCGTGAAGGAAGTTTTAAAAAACAAGGCTTTGAACTGATCTCGTATGCAAAAGCGTTAAGCGGCATGACAGGAGGAGAAGTCATATCACTCACCATTGGTAAAATAGCTGATGAAGAATTAAAGAAAGCTGCTGATTACGGCGCTTCACGAATAATTGCTCTCGAAGCTGATCAATTACCGGACAACAGGAATCTTTCGAAACTATTAATACAGTGGATTAAGCAAGCTAATGCAAAAGTGATATTATTTGCCAACAATAATACAGGCAAAGCAATTGCACCGTTTGTTGCCGCCGGATTGAAAGCAGGCATAGTAACCGGAATTACAGGTTTACCGGAAAAAACTGATCCGTTTACTGTTACCAGAAAAATATACTCAGGAAAGGCTTTGGCTAAGATTCAGGTAAAAAGTCATTATAAAATATTACTTCTTGCTGCCAATACTTTTGGGATCAATAACGACCCTGTTGTTCCCGTGATCGAAAGACATAATGTAGAAGCAGAATATTTTGAGTCGCCTAATAAAATCATTAGCACTGAAAAACAAACCGAAAAAACACTGTTAAGCGAAGCAGAAATTGTGGTTTCAGCAGGCAGAGGCATGAAAAGCCCTGATAATTGGGGTAGCATCGAAGAACTGGCTCAGATTCTTGGCGCTGCAACAGCATGTTCCCGTCCGGTTTCTGATGAAGGGTGGCGTCCGCATGGCGAACATGTAGGGCAAACCGGAAAGGTCATAAACCCCAATATTTATTTTGCTTTTGGTATTTCAGGTGCCATACAGCATGTTGCAGGAATCAGCGGTTCTAAAGTTATTATAGCAGTGAATAAAGATCATGAAGCGCCAATTTTCAATGTTGCTGATTATGGCATTGTTGGAGATGTTAATCAGGTTCTTCCTAAAATGATAGAAGCAGCCCGAAAGATAAAAACTGAATAGAGTATCCGGTTCTTAATAATCGGGTTTAACCAATGAGCCAAATTAAATTGATTATCAGAACCTGTTAAATAAATGAATATGACTATGTTATTCGATTAATCAGCATTGTTTAAATGTTTAATGTGAAATTTTTCAGATTGGAAAGTAACTTGCATAAAACAACAAAATACTAAATTGATAACAAATTCATGTAAAGCCCTGAAACAAGGGCTTTTTTGTTTAATTGAATTAATAATTATTTTACCTTATTAGTTGTTTATTTAATCAATATTTGTACCTTTGTTGTACCTTTTTACCATTGATGAGGTACAAGGGGTACAAGGGGTACAAAATACGAAAGGAGGGGTACAAAAAAGGTACAAAAGGGGTACAAATAGGGTACAAAATACGAAAGGATATGAAATACAAATGGGGACCGACAAAAGCCCAAAGGCGTGAATTTGCTAAGCGTATGGCAACCGATACAGCATACAGCGAAGCATACAACCAACGTAAAGAGCAAAGGGCTGAAAAGAAGCGTTCAGCTTCAAAGTTTGATTACCAAACAGCAGGAGGCGAATACATACCCACCGAAAGCCAAAACAAGGCAGCGTTTGAATTAATGAATACATAAGAAGCAAAAAATAAGTTTTGTTTAGAGAGTATCAAAAGTAACTTTAGTAACTAATCATAAAGGACAATGGCAACAAAAATTACATTAAGGAAAAAACGTATTACAGGGAACAGACAAAGTTTATACCTTGACTTTTACCCTGCAATAACAAACCCGAAAACAGGGAAAGTAACAAGAAGGGAATTCTTAGGTCTGTACATATTGGACAAACCTAAAAACCCATTTGACAAAGAAAGCAACAAGAAAACTTTACTATTAGCTGAAAACATACGGGCGAAACGACAAATTGAAATTCAGGCAGGTAATTACGGTTTTCTGATTCCAAAGACAAAAGTAAAAACTGACTTTGTACAGTTTTTCAGACAAATAGTTGAGACTAAGACAGGCAGCAATAAGGGCAATTGGCAAACGGCATTTAATTATTTCGATATGTTTACAGGGGGCAAATTACCGATTGCAAAACTAAATGAAAGCTTATGTAATGAATTCAGGGAATACCTATTGAAAGCAAAACGACAAAGGGGTATTCAGAGCGAACAAATTACACAAAGTTCAACCCGATCATATTACAATAAATTCAAAGCAGCATTGAAGCAAGCATTTAAAAAAGGGCTTATTGATATTGATTTAAGCACACGTATAGACGGTATTAGCGAACCAGAAGTGCAGCGGGAATACTTAACATTAGAACAATTACAAACCCTTGTAAATACACCGTGTTCAATACCATTGCTGAAAAATGCAGCCATATTTTCAGCCCTTACCGGATTACGATTTTCTGATATTTCAAAACTTGTCTGGGGCGAAGTACATTACAGCGAATTAGAAGGATATTACCTGCAATTCAGACAAAAGAAAACTAAAGGCGTTGAAGTATTACCAATTTCAGAACAAGCGTTTAACCTTCTGGGTACGCCTGGCGAACCTTCAAAGAAAGTATTTGAAGGGCTGAAATATTCAGCTTATTTGAATGTACACCTAAAGCAATGGATTTTAAGAGCCGGAATAACAAAGAATATTACATTTCATTCATTCCGGCATACATTTGCAACCTTGCAGCTTTCAATGGGAACAGATATTTACACTGTTTCAAAAATGTTGGGACACCGTGAATTGAAAACCACACAGGTTTATGCTAAGATCATAGATGAAACCAAGCGTGAAGCAGCTAACAGAATCAAATTAGATATGTAACAATTTAACATAAAGGGCAATGAAGTATTATACAAAGAAAGAAACCAAAATACAGGTTTTTGAAGGAAAAGAAACTGAATTTATAAACTATTCACCCAAGAATGAATTTGAAAGGTTGTATTATTTACAACCACCACCAGAACCAACAATTGAAGGGCAAGTTAAACAGCTTATTATAAAAATGTTTGAACAACTGGAAGCGGAAAGACAGGGACCGCTGAAATACCATTTTGACCCCCATGAATTTTTAAGGGTGCAAGAAGTTGATTCAAACATTAGGGATAAGATATTAAGCATGTTAGCAAATACATTGGCTTATTACCCCAAAGAACTTAGAACAATACACGAACAGGATATTAGAGCTTACATTGAAACATTTGAAACAAAGCAACCTTTGAAAACTGAACCCAATACAAAGGACTTTCAGTTAAGCAACTTAATTACACACAATAACAGTACTAAAATTGTTGAAGCAATTAAGATTCAATATAAAAACATTAAAGGGAAGCGGCTTAAATTGCTGTTAATAGCATTACAAGAACTTGATTTGATACCAAAAGAACGTTCTGCAACTGCCTTTTACAAATGCTGCGAAAAGGAATTTAACTGGGATATTGCAACTTATGAGGCAATGAATAATTATCATTATAATGAACGAACAGACAAAACAGAACTTAAAGACATGAAGGAATTTATAAATAATATAATATGTACAAATTAAACAACTTATACAAACTTATATTTTCTTATATTTAAGATATTATAAGCAAGTATTTAGATAAATAACAAAGCGAGCAGGTTAAATTTGCAGTGAATTATTAAATTTATTGCAGATATGACAAGTTTAACATTTGACAGATTACCAGAAGCGGTAACAATGCTTATTAGTGAAGTTAGCGAAATTAAACAATTGCTAATTGAACAACAGCCGTTACCCCCTGAACCAACAGAAAGGTTTTTGACTATTCAGGAAGCAGCGGAATTCTTAAACCTTACAGTCCCGACATTATACAGCAAAGTACACAAAAGACAAATACCCGTAATGAAACAGGGTAAACGTCTTTATTTTTCAAGTACTGAATTAACTGAATACCTGAAAGCAGGGCGCAAGAAAACAAATGCTGAAATTGAACTGGAAGCTGAAGCGTATTTATTGAATAAATAAGAAAGGGGGCAATAATGAACAGATCATTAAAAACCCCCAAAGTTCTTTTACATAAAGGACGGGGCAAATATAAGAATTATTTCACACAATACAATAAAGTATTTACAGCGCTTTACAAGCAGCCTAAAATAATGCTAACGGTTTCTATTGAAACCGGTATTTTAAGGGCTAATATTTGCCGGTACATTGCCAAAATGCAAGAAAAGGAAGGTATAGTTGTTATTAGCAGGGGTATTTGTCCGGTATCAAAACACCGTGCAGGATTCTATACTACCAATTTTGTTGAACATTCAAATATTGATAGCTATGGAATTGAAACCAGTATTTAATGACCTTGACAATCCGGAAACTTTTATTAATCATATTCAACAATTAAAAGTTGGGACGGAAGCAAATCAAAATCCCTTTCCGGTTGAAGTATTTCCAGAAGCTATACAGGAAATAATAATTTCAACAAATGAAAGCTTGAAATTTCCAATTGACTTTATGGGGGCTTCAATACTTTATGCTGCTTCTGTTTCAATAGGAAATACACACCGTATTGAAGTAATGAAAGGTTGGCAAGAAACGCCCGTTTTATACCTGGCTATTGTTGGACGTGCAGGAACAAATAAAACACACCCACTAACCTTTGCTTTAAAGCCAATTGAACAAAGGGACAATAAAAAACATCAGGAATACCTGATTAAAAAACAAGAATATGATTCTATTGTAACACTTTCTAAGAAAGAAAGGGACCAACAAGGATATGATGAACCTATAAGACCAAGTTGGGAACAAATACTGGTAACTGACTTTACACCTGAAGCGCTTGTAGATATACACAAATTCAATTTAAGGGGTATTGGCGTTTATAATGATGAACTGGCAAGTTGGTATAAAAACTTCAACCGGTATAACAAGGGAAGCGAAGAACAATTTTGGTTAAGTGCCTGGAGCGGTAAGCCAATAAGGGTAAACCGAAAAACAAGCGACCCGAATTACATACCATTTCCGTTTATTTCAGTTATAGGGACAATTCAACCAGGTATTTTAAATGAATTAGCTGATAACAGAACTGAAAACGGATTTATGGACAGATTGCTGTTTGTTATACCTGACAACCTAAAAAAAGAATACTGGAGTGAAACAGAATTAAACCCTTTAATAACTAAAAGTTGGGAAAATATTATTTCAAACCTTTTAAACATACCATTAGAAAGGGATATAGATAATAGCAGCCCTAAACCAGTAGTATTGAAGTTTAAACCCGAAGCAAGACAACTTTTAACTGAATGGCAAAAGGAATTAACAGACCTTAGTAATAAGCCCGAAAATGAAGCGATTAGCGGTATTTATGCTAAAGTTGAAATGTATGCCGTTCGGTTTGCTTTAATACTTCAAATATTACGGTATGCCTGCAATATAGATAATAAAAATGCAATTGGTATTGAAGCTGTACAAGGGGCGTTAAAGTTGGTTGAATATTTCACAAAAACAGCTATTAAGGTTTTTAATATTGTAACAGATGCAAGCCCACTTGACAAATTACCACTTGATAAACAAACTTTTTGTTTGAGTTTACCAGATACCTTTACAACAAATGAAGGTTTGCAAATTGCTTTAAATATGGAAATACCTGAACGAACTTACAAACGGTTTTTGAATAGAAAAGATTTATTCAAATGGATAAAACAAGGTGAATATGAAAGGTTATACTGATAACATACTGGCACAACTGGCACAACTGGCATTTAGCGCTATAATGTATTGTATTTCAAGGCTTTATTTTCTTTATAGAAGTGGCACTTTGTTGGCACAACTGGCATTTTCAAAAATAGTTTGTGCCACTTGTGCCAAGTTTGTGCCACTAAAAAACAAGCTGAAACCCTTGCTAATTGCGGATTGTGCCACTAATGCCACTAATGCAATGACATTTTACTCAAAAATAAGAATACAATGTACCAATACACATTAGAAAAAGGAAGTGTAAAATATTATTGCCCTAACTGTAAGGCAAAAACATTTGTAAAGTACATTGATACAGAAACGGGCGAATATTTACCCGAACAGTACGGACGTTGCGACCGTGAAAGTAAATGTTCTTACTATTTAAATCCTTATTCAGACGGTTACGCAAAAGCTAATGTTAAACAACAAAAGCAATTTCATATTATTAAGAAAACAGAACCACAGCCTGAGCCGGTATTCTTTGACTTTGATACATTCAAACAAACGTTGCAGCCTGAACGATATAAAGAAAACACCTTTATTCAGAACCTATTTTACAACGTTGCATTTCCTTTTAGCGTTGATAACGTTACAAAGGTTGTACAGTTGTACCGGCTGGGTACGGTTGTAAAAGGGAATTGGAAGGGTGCAATTACATTTCCATTCATTGATATTGAAAATAATGTTAGGGCTATACAGGTAAAGCATTTTGATAAAAAAAACCATACCTTAAGCACTAACTTTTTACATTCAATAATTGAAAAACACTATACCAGGAACAATAAACCTTTACCTGAATGGCTTAAAAAGTACATTGATCAGGATAAGAAAATTACATGCTTGTTTGGTGAACACCTTTTGAATAAGTATTACAGCAACCCCGTTGCATTAGTAGAAGCACCTAAAACAGCCGTTTACGGTACGTTGTATTTCGGATTACCTGAAACACCTGAAGACCTTATTTGGTTGGCAGTGTACAATAAAAGCAGCTTTTCATTTGATAAATTGAAGGTATTGCAGGGGCGTTTGGTTTTTGTATTTCCTGACCTTTCAATAAATAGAAATACCTTTAAAGAATGGAAAAACAAAGCTAAAGAATATGAAAGCCGATTGCCCAGAACACGTTTTGTATTTTCGGAATTATTAGAACAGAAAGCACCCGACCAAGATAAAACAGAAGGAAAGGATATTGCAGATTATTTGATAAAACAAGACTGGAAGCAATTCAGGGAACGGCAACAACAAGCAATAGAAAAAATGATTAATACAACTTATAATAATTTTATTGAAAGTTATAAAGATTTTAAACCGATCCTTTACAACATCTGGAACACTCAGAGAGGTTTTGAAATGATCTGAAATAAGCACCTGGAAAGCAGTTTTTAAGCAGTTTTTGTACCCTATTTGTACCTTGAAAGAAGTTAAGCAGTTATAATATATTGAAAACTAAATTATTAGCGAAAAACATTAGTTTCCCGATTGGGAAATATAATTGGTAGTTAATAATTGAAAATCATCTCTAAAACCTCGAGCTATCATATAATCCAAAATCTGAAGAGAGTGGGATGAAGCTGTCTCTGTTTTATTTCAAGGCAGCTTTTTTGTTTCTGCAATGTCTGACGTTATAGTGTAATTTATGTCAGGTTACACTTTTTGCGTACTTTTGTCGGCTTCAAAAACTAATCTTGTATCAGAACCAGAATATGAAAGTATCTGTAAATAAGCTTAAAGAGTACACAGGCATTGATGCATCTCCTGAAATTATTGCCCAAATACTAACAAATTGCGGACTTGAAGTTGAAGGCACTGAAATTTTTGAAAGTGTAAAAGGCGGCTTGGCCGGAATTGTCATAGGTGAAGTAAGGGAATGCGTAAAACATCCTAATGCTGATAAATTAAGCCTTACAAAAGTTGATGTAGGCGGTGAACGTTTGCTCGATATTGTTTGTGGTGCTCCCAATGTTGCTGCCGGGCAGAAAGTTCTGGTAGCAGTTGAAGGAACTACCCTAACTATGGGTGAAACATCATTTACCATTAAGAAAACCAAAATCCGTGGAGAATCCTCTGAAGGCATGATATGTGCTGAAGATGAGGTAGGATTAGGCGATTCGCATGAAGGAATTATGGTTCTGCCCGATGACGTAAGCGTTGGAATGCCTGCCTCATCATATTTCAATGTGAACCGGGATACCATTCTTGAAATTGGACTTACTCCGAACCGCTCTGACGCAACTTCACATATTGGTGTTGCCCGAGATCTTGTAGCCGCATGGAACACAATGCATTTTTCAGAACCTGAAAAACATATTGAACTCAAATTACCTGATATTTCTGAATTTAAAGTTGATAATCATGATCTTCCAATCAGGGTAAGTATTGAAGATGCTAAAGCTTGTCCTCGATATTCAGGAATTACAATTAGTGGGGTAAGTGTTAAGGAATCACCGCAATGGTTACAGGATTTTCTAAGATCAGTTGGTGTTCGCCCAATAAATAATATTGTGGATATTACCAATTTTGTACTATTTGAGTTAGGACAACCACTTCATGCTTTTGACACAAAATATATCAGCGGAAATCAGGTAATAGTAAAGCATTTGTCTGAAGGAAGCCTTTTTATTACCCTTGATGAGATAGAACGCAGGCTTAAAGCTACTGACCTGATGATATGTAACGATAGCGAAGGAATGTGTATTGCAGGCGTGTTTGGCGGGATAAAATCAGGGATAACTGAAAATTCCAGGGATATTTTCCTTGAGAGTGCATATTTTAATCCAGTAAGTGTTCGCAAAACCTCAAAACATCACGGATTAAAGACTGATGCTTCTTTTCGTTTCGAACGCGGTACCGATCCCAATATCACAGTTTACGCACTGAAACGGGCTGCAATGCTGATAAAAGAAATTACAGGCGCAAATATCTCTTCGGAAATTGAGGACATTTATCCTGAAGTGATAATTCCTGTCCAAATCCTGGTAAAATATCAAAATATTGAGCGCCTGATCGGTAAAACTATTGAGCGTGAGATCATACATAAAATCCTGCACTGGCTCGGCATTAAGATCACTGCTCATGACGATGAGTCAATGTGGGTTGCCATTCCTACATATAAAACTGATGTTCAGAGAGAAGCAGATGTTATTGAAGAAATACTTCGCATATATGGCTATAATAATATTGAGTACGATAGTTCGCTACGTTCTTCAATTTCTGTTTCTGAAAAACCTGACCGTCACAGGGTAAAAAATACCGTAGCTGATTATCTGGCATCAAATGGTTTTTCGGAGATCATGTGTAACTCGCTGACCAAATCAGCTTACAGTCAGATATTTCCGTTTATTGACGATTCAAAACATGTCAGAATTTTAAATCCTATCAGCCGCGATCTTGATGTAATGCGACAAACCCTTCTTTTTGGAGGATTGGAAACCATTGTATTCAACATACATCATAAAACACTTGACATGAAGCTGTTCGAATTTGGTTCGGAATACAAGCTTCAAAGCATTGAAACAAATACCCGCAATAATCTTGCAAAATATAATGAGCATCAAAAGCTAGCAGTTTTCATCAGTGGAAATAAAAGTCCTGAATCATGGTACGTGAAAGAAGAAAAATCTGACTTCTTTCAGCTCAAGGCAATAGTGCATGCGCTGTTACAACGTATTGGAATTAGCTCGGATAATTATGAAATTTCTGAAACTGATAATTCTTTGTTTGATTATGGTTTAAGCCTTATTTCACAAAAACATGAATTTGCCAGATATGGAAGGCTTAAGAACAGTATTTTAGATCATTTTGATATAAGCCAGGAAGTATTTTATGCAGAAATTGACTGGGGGTTTTGTTTGAAAACAATTGCCGGAATTCCGCCACTGCGTTTTACTGAGATACCGCGTTTCCCCACAGTTCGCCGCGACATGGCCTTACTCCTCGATGAAGAAGTGAAATACAGCGATATAGAAAAACTTGCCATAGCAAATGGTGGGCGGCTTTTACAAAACATCAATCTGTTTGATGTTTATGAAGGTGAAAATATCGAAGCCGGTAAAAAGTCGTATGCCATAAGCTTTTTCCTGCGCGACGATAGCAAAACATTGAAAGATGAAGAAACTGACAAATTTGTGGAAAAACTAAAACGGATATTCGAAAAGGAGTTGGGAGTCAGATTAAGATAAGAAGAAAGAAGTGGGATAAGAAAGTAATGTAAGTCAGATTGGTAATATTATATAAAAAGCTTAAATATAATAAGTTAAAAATTAAATTCACTCTTTAAAAGTATCATATTTATTTAGGCACTTTCAGAAAAGGCTTAAATATTTGATTTATAAATTATTAAGTTGTATCTTTGCAGAAACAAAACCCCGAAAACGAGCATAAAGTCTCAAAATCGGGGTTTCTCATAAAAAGCGCG
>Ga0302244_1000695_pt1 | contig 24777 bp, 25 predicted proteins | sample AAG_UR_Phe_MG_FD_193513 | JGI IMG/M metagenome (GOLD analysis project Ga0302244, IMG submission 193513) | Enriched activated sludge microbial communities from anaerobic digester in WTTP, New Holstein, Wisconsin, United States - AAG_UR_Phe | ecosystem: Engineered > Bioreactor > Anaerobic >... | reverse complement strand
TGACCGCATGGCGGGGCTTTGAATGAAAATGAAAACTTGGGCTACCCCTAACGGTCTTCAATGGCTAGAAACTATCTTGCACGAGCGCTTTGGCCACGCTTTCTCCCTTCAACCGCAGGCAGACGGCGCGCTGTTGTTGATCCTGTAATCACCAGTTTGAATATCCCCCGAAAACATCGATTCGGTGGCCCCCCCTCGTAGCACTTATTTTACTTCCTTTAGTTCCTGAAAAACGGACAAAAGATATGCTTTTCCCCTCAAAAACGTGAGGAAAATTCTCATTTTTTCATGGTTGATGGCCGATGGTTGATGGCAGGTTATTGAGTCAATTGGAATAATCCGTGGGTGTATTTGGATATTGACTATTTCATTCTGGGTAGGTTCTGAAGCTAATATTGATTTTCCGTTTTGTAAGTGGAATTTTTACTCTGCGGGCTCAGCGAGAGAAACTGCCTTTAAAGCTTTTTCTCACGCCCAGTCTCGAGTACGCAGAGTACACAGAGTTGAAATGTTTTTGCCATGATTTAGAGAAAGATTAATCATGGCAAATTCTCAATGCCCTCGGCGTAAATATTTTTAACAACTTTACCCGTAGGGTGAGTTGTTTCATCAGAACAAATCTTTCTCCTGTTCTGATGAAGATATTCAATCTTGTCTTTCTCAGTGTTCTCTGCGGCCTCTGCGAGAGATAAAAAGTATTTAGGATTTAGGAATTAGGATTTAGGATTGATGGGAGGCGGTAAAGCGTTGAGTGGGTTAAGTAAGTGGAGTGAGTGGAGTAAGTTTGGTTTTTTGCTAAACATCTAACCTTCTCCTGCCTCCTGACTTCTGTCTTCTGTATGCTGTCTTCTGTCTTTCTCTGCGGCCTCTGCGAGAGAAAACGCCTTATGAATTCACTATATTACAAATGCCGGAGTTCCGGCATAGGTCGTTGAAACTTTGGCCGCCACCGCCGTCATATCCGTCTCCAGCACCGTTTTTGCCTGTCGCCGTTGCCGCAGCCTTTTGGATTCCCGCTAAAAGCATGCGGGATGACAGCGGTAGGGAGATTGCGGGAATCCCGTGTTTTCAAGCATCTTCCGAATGCCTAGTCAGGCCCGACATGACAGGCCAAGTTGTTTTTCAAGGCTTTCAAGACAAAGATACTTCGAAGACGAAATATTTTGAACAGCACGACCGCAACAACCAACATGTTCCATAAGCCCCATAATTTAAGGGAGGACTTGCCCCAATTATGCTAAACGATAAAACCATCCTCATAACCGGCGGCACCGGCTCGTTCGGAAAAAAATGTACGGAAATCATTCTCAAAAAATACAAACCAAAGCGCCTTATCATCTACAGCCGTGATGAATTGAAGCAGTTTGAAATGGCGCAGGATTTTCCGGATACCAAGTACGATTGCATGCGTTTTTTCATCGGCGATGTCCGTGATAAAGAACGAATGTATAGTGCCTTTCGTGGCGTCGATTATGTGATTCATGCCGCTGCCCTCAAGCAGGTGCCCGCCGCCGAGTACAATCCCTTCGAGGCGGTCAAGACGAACATCCTTGGCGCACAGAATGTGATCAATGTAGCCATCGACGTCGGCGTCAAGAAAGTCATTGCCTTGAGCACTGACAAGGCGGCCAACCCGATCAATCTCTATGGCGCCACAAAACTTTGTTCCGACAAGCTTTTCATCGCCGGAAATTCATATAGCGGAAGTGAAAATACTGTCTTCAGCGTCGTTCGTTACGGCAATGTCGCGGGAAGTCGCGGTAGCGTCATACCCTTCTTTCTGAAATGCCGGGAAAACGGAACCTTGCCCATCACCGATCCCCGCATGACCCGTTTCTGGATCACCCTTGAGCAGGGCGTCAATTTCGTGTTGCGATCCCTTGAAGTTATGGTCGGCGGCGAATTGTATGTGCCGAAGTTGCCTTCCATGAATATTATGGAACTCGCAAAGGTTATCGCTCCCGAATGCAAGACTGAAATCATCGGCATCAGGCCCGGAGAAAAATTACATGAAGTCATGATACCCATGGATGATGCGCGAAGAACCCTTGAATACCCTGAGCATTACGTAATCCAGCCGGATTTTACTTTTTGGGGCAAGCGTTTTGTCAACAGCGACGCCAAGCCTGTAGCCGAAGATTTTGAATACAACTCCGGTGATAATCCTTGGCAATTGACCCCAGAAGAGATGCGGTCAATAATAAAGAATCTTTAGCCTTATTTGCTGCATGCTTGCAGTAGGGGAGTCACATGAACGAGCATGAACATAAAAAGCGTCTCCAGGAAGTTAAACGCCGCCTGATATCCACCGATAGTTTCATTTCCTACGGACACCAGTCCGTGTCCGAAGAAGATATTGAAGCGGTAGCCCAAGTTTTAAGGTCGCCCTATCTCACGACTGGACCAGTTGCGGCGGAGTTCGAATCAGCCCTGTGCGATCTCACAGGCGCTAAACACGCCATTGTCTGCTCCAACGGGACAACAGCCCTGCACCTTGCGTGTTTAGGCCTTGGCATAACTAAAGATAACTTGGGAATCACGTCGCCATTGACATTTATGGCCTCTGCCAATTGTATCGAGTTTTGCGGGGGGCGCGCGGATTTTGTGGATAAAAATTTGGCTTCAAAGCAAATCAAGGCGCTTGCATATACTCTGGCGAGATTTTAAAGGATATTTTCTTATGAATATTGTCGTATTGGGATCTAATGGACTTTTGGGCGGAACATTGGTGCCTCATCTATTCGGATGTGGATATAATGTGACCTGTGTTGATCGGAGTGGGGGGGCAGTAGTGACTGCAGATTTGGTGGACGAGAATCAGGTAAATAACATTCTGAATGAACATAGGCCTGATGTTGTAGTAAATCTCGCTGCCTTTACAAACGTAGACGAATGTGAAAAAAATCCTTCTGCATCCTATCTGCTTAATGTACGCATTGTAGAGAATGTGACAGATTGGATAAGGAAGTATGCAAAAGAATGCCATTTGATCCAAATTTCGACTGACCAGGTTTATGATGGGCCCGGACCTCATAGAGAAAGCCATGTCAATCTTACAAACTACTACAATTTTTCTAAATACGCCGGCGAGCTTGTGGCGGCGTCAGTATCAAGCACAATTTTGCGAACCAATTTTTTTGGACCTAGTCAATGCCCTGGTAGATCAAGTTTAAGTGACTGGCTTGTCAAGTCGCTAAAGAACGGCGATTCAATCACTGTCTTTGATGATGTCTGGTTCAGCCCTTTATCTTTACGACGCCTTGCCAGATTTATAGAGCTTGCAATTGATAAGAGATGCCGTGGAACATATAATCTTGGATCCAGGAACGGGAAGAGTAAGGCGTATTTTGCGTTCGCTCTTGCAGAGACTTTGGGGTTATCCACAGTGAATATGAAAAGAGGATGTTGTGGGAATACACTTTTAGTAGCATATAGGCCAAAAGATATGAGAATGGATTCGACACTTTTCGAAGAGGTTTTTGGTGTTGAACTACCGACTTTAGATGAGGAAATAAAGCTTATGAAGGGATGCTACTGATATGAAACCAGACAGGTTCATTAATATCGCGGGGCGTATGATTGGGGGTAATGAACCCACATATTTTATTGCAGATATTGCTGCCAACCATGATGGTGATCTTTCCAGGGCAATAAAATTAATTCATCTAGCAGCGGAGGCAGGCGCTGATGCCGCTAAATTTCAGCATTTTAAAGCAGAAACAATAGTAAGCGATTTTGGCTTTAAGGCTCTTGGTAATCAACAGTCTCATCAGGCCAGATGGAATAAGTCGGTATTCGAGGTGTATCAGGATGCATCTGTCCATTTAGATTGGACGCCACACCTCAAAGAAGCTTGTGATAATGCGGGGATTACGTTCTTCACCAGCCCCTATGCACCCGATCTTGTGGATGCGGTCGATCCCTTCGTCCCCGCCTATAAGATCGGATCCGGTGACATTACATGGCTTGAAATTGTCAGGTATATTGCCAGAAAGAATAAGCCCTATATTCTGGCCACGGGGGCATCGAACATGAGTGAAGTGCAAAGGGCAGTCGCGGTGGCGCTTGAAATCAATCCGCAACTTGCGTTGCTTCAGTGCAACACCAATTATACCGCAAGCCTTGAGAACTACCGGTTCATACAATTACATGTGCTCAAGGCCTATAGAGAAATGTATCCGGATCTGGTTCTTGGCCTCAGCGATCACACGCGCGGGCACGCAACGGTTTTGGGGGCAGTTGCCTTGGGGGCACGGATAATCGAAAAACATTTTACAGATGATGTTAGCAGAAGCGGACCTGATCATACGTTTTCTATGGACCCAGTGAGTTGGCGAGACATGGTTGATCGAACCAGGGAGCTTGAAAACAGCATGGGGGTAGGCATTAAGAAAGTTGAAGATAACGAAAAAGAAACCGTGATCCTGCAGAGGCGTTGTATCCGACTTAAGACGGATTTACCAGGGGGATTCACGCTAACAGATAGTAACTTAATTATGCTTCGTCCATGTCCCGAAGACGCCCTTCCGCCTTACGAAAAGGATGTCATCATTGGTCGGCAATTGAGGTGGCCAATGAAGGCCGGAGATTATCTCAGATGGACCGACATCGAATAGGTATCGTTATACCTGCTCTCAACGAAGCTAGGACAATAAGATCTTTAGTAGCCAATGCTTGCCGATATGGACTGCCCATTGTGGTGGACGACGGGTCGTGTGACGAGACAGGGGAGTTGGCAACTTTTGCAGGGGCCATAGTAGTGCGCCATGAGAGGAATCTCGGTTATGACCGGGCTTTGAGCTCCGGTTTTGAGCGTGCTTCAGAGATTAACTGTGCATACGTTGTGACGATGGATGCGGATGGGCAGCACGATCCAACGATTCTTAAATCATTTATTTCCGCCCTTGATGACGGTGCAGATCTGGTGATCGGTGTGAGAGACCGCATGCAACGTCTGGGAGAGCATATATTCTCATGGGTGGCTTACCTAAAATGGGGAATACGTGACCCCCTTTGTGGGATGAAGGGATACAGGATCGGTCTTTACCAAGAAAGGGGTCATTTTGATTCCTATGATTCCATAGGAACCGAGTTGACTATATACGCTGCAAGAATGCGAAGGCACATCGTGCAGATTCCCATCAAGACGAGTGAAAGAACCGACATTCCGCGATTCGGACGTTGTTTTTCAGCAAATAAAAGGATTTTTCATGCACTGCGATACGCTTTCACGGAATCACCAAATGCAATGCGAGGCCGGACCCAATAGCACTTTCTTAAAATCAAAAAACAATCGGGCAACTTTTTTACGTTGTCATAACCTGTGAAAACCATTACCACCGGAGAAGGCGGGGCCATTCTGACAAATGATGATAAATTGGCGGATCGTATACGGCTGATGCGGTCCCATGGCATGGAAAAACGCGCCGATCTATTGACGAAAAACGACGGGCCCTGGTACTACGAGATGGCGGACCTCAGCTATAATTGCCGAATTACGGATTTTCAATGCGCCCTCGGCAAATCGCAACTGAACAAACTTCAATCTTTCAAGGCGCGCCGACAGGAAATAGTGGACCGGTACAATGCGGCATTCAGTGCATTCGCTGAGTTGTTGCTGCCGCCTGCGCCGAAGGGTAGCTCGACATGCTACCACCTGTATGTTTTGCGGTTCCAAAACGGTGCCCAAAAACGCCACGAAGCCTTCCAGAAACTCTGTAACGTGAGAATATGTTGTCAGGTTCATTACATACCGGTGTACTGGCAACCCTACTACAAAAAGAAGTACAATTACCCTGCGGGAAAATGTCCGAATGCCGAAAAGTACTATGCCCAATGCCTTTCGCTCCCTTTGTACCCGGCTCTGCGCAACGACGAAGTTGACTATGTTATCGATAAAGTGGTTAGTTGCATACAATAATGAAAAGAAGTAATCGTGATTTATAAACGCAATATTGCCATTGGGGGGACATGGTGAAACAAAAGGAGATTTTTTTACGAACGGAAGGTAATGCTTGGTTTAACCGCAATCGTACAGCTATTGATGGAAGGAACCTTCCAGAAGAAGATGATATTCTTGTAGAAATAAGTAAAATACCCCCCCCCGTCACCCCAGCAAGCCTACAAAGTGCTTGAAATAGGTTGTAGTAATGGGTACCGCCTTGAATGGTTGCAAGAACATAAGGCGTGGCAATGCAGCGGGATAGAGCCATCTGCAGTCGCTGTAAAGGACGCTTGCGCACGCGGATTGAGTGTATGCCAGGGTACTGCAGAAAAGCTGCCCTTTTCAGATGAGAGTTTTGATATTGTGATTTTTGGTTTCTGCTTATATCTCTGTGATCGTAGTGATCTATTTGGAATTGCGCATGAAGCCGATAGGGTGTTGGCGAATCCTGGTTGGTTGGTCATTCATGATTTTTATAGTCCAACGCCATATGCGCGAGACTATCATCATGCATCAGGAGTGTACACTTACAAAATGGATTATCAAAAAATGTTTACTTGGCACCCATCATATACATGTTTTAGCCACAAGGTACATCAACATGGGAATAGTTGTTTTACAGACGACCGACAAGATTGGGTAGCAATATCAATTTTGAGAAAATACCTAAATGAATTACCATGATAACGGAATCAAATTATTCCCGTCTTATAGTTTTAGGCACTGCCCAACTGGGATTGGATTACGGCGTTGCCAATAGAACCGGCAAACCCAATTTAAAAGCGGCGCGTGATATTGTGCGTACAGCATGGGAAGGCGGCATACGTTACTTTGATACCGCACAGGCTTATGGTGAAAGTGAACGGGTTTTGGGCAATGTTCTGTCGGACTTGGGAATTGGAAATCAAAGCCGCATCATAACCAAATTATCACCAACTATTGATCACGCAAACAGGAAATCTTTGGAAGATGCTTTGAGTCGAAGTCTTGATAATCTGAAATGTAATAAAATATATGGCTTGATGTTGCATCGGGAGGATTTTCTCGATCTTTTTGAAGCAGGACTTGCCGAAATACTGGAAGCATTCGTAAAGCAGGGGTTAGTCGAAAAAATAGGTGTTTCCTTCTACTCGCCAATTAAGGCCCAAAAAGCGTTTGATTTAGCTATTATAAACATTTTACAAGTTCCCGCCAACATGTGCGACCGCCGATTCCACGAAGCTGGCATTTTCAATATGGCGGAAGAAAACGAATCAGATATCTTTATCCGCAGCGTATTCCTGCAAGGCTTGCTCTTAATGGACAAAAGCACAATCCCACAAGAAATGTGTTTTGCATCTCCCATCATTGATAAAGTGGAACAATTATGCCTTGAATTCAACATGACAAGACAAGAATTAGCTTTAAACTACGTCAGGCAAAAATACCCCCAAGCATTTGTCGTTATCGGAGCGGAAACACAGCGACAGGTTAAAGCTAACTTAGCCGCATGGAATCTTCTGAAGGAAGAATCCATAACTGAGAGAATAGACGAGACATTTAAGAATGTAGATGAAAGAATAATCAATCCAACCTTATGGCCCCGATTAAATCTATGAAAACAGTGGCCCTCATTCAAGCCCGTATGACATCGAGCCGCCTGCCGGGAAAGGTTCTACAAAATATTGCCGGAAAACCTATGCTTATGCGTGTGGTTGAACGTGCAAGACAAGCTAAATCAATTGATCTTGTTGCTGTAATTACTTCGACCCACGAAAGTGATGATGCAATAGAGCAGTGCTGTAAAAAGTGCGGTGTTCCCTTTTTTCGCGGCAATCTGGATGATGTTCTGGATCGCTATTACCAGGCGGCAATTCACTTTGGGTCTGAAACTATTGTGAGGATTACGGCTGATTGCCCCCTGCTGGACCACGGAATAGTAGATCAAGTTGTAGAGGTCTTTAATAGCGGCAATTATGATTATGTCTCCAATACCATGGAAGTTACCTACCCGGATGGCTTGGATACGGAGGTTTTTCGATTCGAGACTCTTGAGAAAGCATGGAAAAATGCAGTTTTAAAATCTGAAAGAGAGCATGTTACCGCCTATATTTATAAGCATCCTGAGTTTTTCCGCTTGGGTGTTTTAAAGCATCCAGAAGACCTCTCTGCCTTACGTTGGACCGTAGATACTCCGTCCGACCTTGAGTTTGTCCGTGCTGTATATGCCGGTTTCGCCGATGAACATTTTTCCATGGAAGATATATTGAATTTTATAAAAAATAATCCGGAAGTAACAGCATTAAATGCAGGGCAGGAACGGAATGAAGGTTATCTGAAATCTCTTAAGGAAGATTAAAGCAGATGAAAGGACAAACAATGGGAAAAGGTCAAGAATTATATAAAAAAGCAAAAAAAATCATCCCAGGTGGCAACATGTTGTTGTCTAAACGGGCTGAGATGTTTTTGCCGGAACAATGGCCGACTTATTTCAGTAAAGCACAGGGTTGTCATGTCTGGGATCTTGATGGACGCGAATATATCGATATGTCCATCATGGGCATAGGCACCAATACCCTCGGATATGGCCATCCCGAGGTTGATGAGGCGATTCGTGAGGTTATCGACAAAGGCAATATGTCAACCTTCAACTGCCCTGAAGAAGTCTATTTGGCGGAACGACTCATTGATTTACATCCTTGGGCCGAAATGGTTCGTTTGACGAGATCAGGGGGCGAGGCTAATGCTGTTGCCATACGTATTGCCCGCGCCGCTTCCGGCCGGGACAAGGTCGCGTTTTGCGGCTATCATGGTTGGCATGACTGGTATCTGGCTGCAAACCTCGGGGATGAAAAAACACTTGCCGGTCATCTTCTTCCCGGACTGGCGCCAAACGGTGTGCCGGCTAACCTGAAAAATACTATTTACCCTTTCAACTATAATTGCTTCAATGAACTGGAGGCAATTACAAATCAACAGGATATCGGTGTGATCATGATGGAGGTCTCGCGTAATAGGGGGCCTGAAAATGGTTTTCTGGAAAAGATTCGTCAATTGGCCACAGCCAAAGGAATAGTCCTGATATTCGATGAATGCACATCGGGATTCCGTCAGACTTTCGGCGGGCTTCACAAATTATATGGTGTGGAACCTGATATGGCCATGTTCGGCAAGGCTATGGGGAACGGTTATGCAATCAATGCAGTCATCGGTCGAAGGGAAATTATGGAGGTGGCGCAGACATCTTTTATCAGTAGCACATTCTGGACAGAACGAATTGGCCCGACGGCGGCATTAAAAACCATGGAGGTTATGGAGAAAATTAAATCCTGGGAAATAATTACCTCAACAGGGTATAGAATCAGAAATGGATGGCAGCAGCTTGCTCAGAAATATGGATTGGATATAGAAATATGGGGGCTGCCGGCTTTATCCGGATTTACCATAAAAAGTTCCAAAGGGCTTGAATACAAGACTCTCATTACTCAGGAGATGCTTGCCAAAGGCTATTTGGCGGCTAATAGTGTATATGTTTGCATTAAACATACGCCAGCGGTTGTGGATGACTATTTTGCCGCTCTTGATCCAATCTTCAGTCAAATCCGCGCTTGCGAAGAAGGCATGGATGTTACGGGTTTGCTCAAAGGACCGGTCTGCCATGCAGGCTTCAAAAGGCTCAATTGAATGGTGCCAAAGCCTTTGAAGCAGTTATTTATCCGCGCCGACGCTTCAGCCGCTATCGGCACAGGACACATCATGCGCTGCCTTGCGCTGGCGCAAGAGTGGCAGGATCAAGGCGGCAAAGTGACCTTCTTCAGCCATTGTGAAAGCCATGCCCTCCGTCAAAGACTGCTTGATGAGGGGATGGATTTCATCACCATCGAAAAACCTCATCCCGACCCTTCCGATCTCGAGCAAACGCTTGGGGCTCTATCCGCGATACACACTTCATCTTCCAACGAAGATTGGCTTGTTATTGACGGATACCATTTTGATGCGGTCTATCAAAAAAGGATTAAAGACGCGGGGTATAAACTACTCTGGATTGACGACTACGGCCATGCCGATCATTACTATGCCGACCTTGTATTGAATCAAAATATCTCCGCCGATGAGTCCTTTTACACGCACCGTGAGCCATATACCCGGCTGTTAATGGGCCCCCGCTACACCCTTTTGTGGCGGGAGTTTAAAAGGTGGAAGGATTGGCGGCGGGAAATTGCCCCTGTTGCGCGGAAGGTGTTGGTCACGTTGGGCGGCGGCGATCCCGATAATGTAACCCTGAAGGTAGTTCAAGCTCTAAAACAGTCCAATATAGAAGGATTGGAGGCGAAAATTGTCGTCGGGTCAGCCAACCCCAATCTGGAAGTATTGAAAAAGGAGATCCGGAATCATACAAAATTGACGATAATAGAAAATGCTACCAACATGCCGGAACTCATGGCGTGGGCCGATATTGCCGTTTCTGCGGGGGGCAGCACCTGCTGGGAATTGGCGTTTTTCGGCCTGCCGAACATAATCATTTATTTTGCGGAAAACCAGCGCCCGATCGCTGAAAAATTACATGAATCGGGCGCGGCTTTGAGTATCGGATGGAGTTATCAGTTGTCCGTTGAAAACATACAACAACATATTGAAGATTTGCTTTTCTCGGAAAATCGTAGAAAAGCATATTCAATAAAATCGCAAGACCTTGTCGATGGGGGAGGCGCGCAAAGGGTCCTGCGGGAAATCGTGTCGCTGTATTGATTATGAAAATATTGTATTTGGGTCCGCCAAACGAAAAAATATCAGCTATTATCAGGGGAAACCAACATGAAATAGTGGCAAGAGAATTGCCTATTGATGTTCCATTCCTAAAAGAGAGCCAAATTGATTTTGTTGTGAGCTTTGGTTATAGGCATATCATCAAATACGATGTTCTGAATTACTTGAGAGATCGGATTATAAACATGCACATTTCCTACTTGCCTTGGAATAGAGGTGCAGACCCGAATCTTTGGAGCTTTCTGGAAGACACACCAAAAGGCGTAACAATTCACTTTATGGATGAGGGAATAGATACCGGCGACATCATTGCGCAGAAGGAATTATTCTTCGATTGTGACCATGCGACTTTGGCAACGACGTATGCACAATTACAAGCGGAAATGATATCGCTTTTCAGGGAAACCTGGCCTCTCATCGATATTCGGGGGGGGGCAATCCACCGCCGACAGCCTGCAAAAGGCACCTGCCACCGGTTATCAGACAAGCGTTATTTTATGCGCTTATTGGCCAGAGGATGGGAGACGCCCGTGAGTGACATTATCGGGAAAGGCGTCTTTTATCTGCGGGAAGTGCGGTCAGATGATCGGGAGAAGATCTATCGCTGGCGGAATTCTCCGGCTGTTGCCAAATATATGTACACCGATCATCATATATCGGAAGAAGAACATAACCGCTGGTTTGATGCGATTTTAAATGACCGGAACCGTAAATATTGGGTTATTGTTCATGACAAGAAAGACATAGGGCTTGTTAATCTCTACGACATTGATCAAAACAACAAACGGTGCTTCTGGGCTTTTTATATTACAAGCCAAAATGTGCGGGGAAAGGGTGTAGGTAGCTTCGTAGAATATCATATCCTGAAGTATGTTTTCGAAGATTTGGAGTATAATAAATTATGTTGCGAGGTGTTATCTTCCAATCAAGCCGTTGTTGATATGCATAAGAGTTTCGGTTTTCAAGAAGAGGGCCTGTTTCGCCAACACAGGCTCAAGAATGGTCAATTTATGGATGTGGTTTCCCTGGCTATGTTGAAAAGTGAATGGGATGGAAAGAAGACGCAAATTGAGGAAAAATTGAAGGCAAAGGGGATTTTATAGTCCGCCTGTCTTAATGAAAAGGACTGTTTCAGTTGGTATCTAGGAAACTTCGTTGTACTATCAATGTGTGTAAGTTATTCAGGCATGTCCGGCAACATATGATTAAGAAGAAAAAACTTCTCGTTTTAGTGGGCGCAGGTGCATCGGTTGAGCTGGGCATGCCCTGTTCTGAAAGGATTCACGGTTTGTTCAAGGAGTGGGCACAGCAAGAGTTCCCGCTTGTTGATAAACCAGATAGTAATCTTTATTCCTATATTGAGGAGCAGATTTCAAGCTTTTATAAAACCCAGTCAAAGACGGGATTACAAAAAAATACCAATTTTGAAGAGATGCTTCACACCATTTTACAGATAGCCCAATTAAAAAAAAACGACAATTACATTCATCCACTTTCAGCATTTATATCTTGTCGAGAAATGCCTCATGTATATCACCATGGTGAGAAAACGAATGTTGATGGATTTTTACTTTATTGGTTAGCATCATTTCTTATTGATAAATTGTTGAAACACTTTAGAACGACCTGTAAAACGGTAGATAGGGAAAGTGGCAGCTATAAGAAGCATACGTATTTTTGGAGAAAATTACGCAATGATTATTGTCTGGGGATATTTAACCTTAACTATGACAATTTGATTTTACAAGCCTTAGCGGGAATAGACAACGGTTTTTCACTGGGAAATTGGTCGTTTAATGCTCCTACGCTGATGCAGGCAATATCATGGGATTTTTGTTATCACATGCATGGCAGCATTCATTTTAATATGCGGCCTGATTCTATGCATCGTATCTATTGGCAGCAGGATATTGATGCTCAGTTTTCTCAGAATTCAATGGGGAGAAATCCACAATCTACACGAGAAGGATATGACTTTCCTACATCGATTATCATTGCGGGTTATGAAAAGTTGCATCAAATCAGACGCGAACCTTTTCGAAGCTATTACAATTGTTTAGAAAGAGCAATATTCGAGGCTGACGCACTTCTTTTCGTCGGATACGGCCTTGGCGATGAACATATCAATAGTATCTTTGAAGAATACTTTGAAAAGAATCAGCGTAAGCCAATATTCATCGTTACTTGGTCGGACGGCACGGATGATCCAATACCTTTCCGCTGCGATGCTTGGGTGGATAATCTTTGCAAGAATTTTCATGTTAACGCGCATGATTTTTCGAGAAAAGGGCATTCATCGCCTGCCAATATCTGTGAGCTTAAAAAAAGGAATCTTTGCGAAGTCAACATAAAAGACGAATCTGTTGCCGTATGGTACAATGGAGTCTTGAGTCTGTCTGATCATTATTCGGTACTGTCAGAATATTTTCGTAATTGACAAAGGTGAGGAAGATGCAATTAAAAAATGAGATATCCATCAATAGTCGTTTAATCGGTACTAACCATCCTGTCTATATCATCGCAGAAATGTCCGCCAATCACGGGCAAAGCTATGACGAGGCCGTGAAGATTATTCACGCAGCCAAGGAAGCGGGTGCGGATGCAATAAAACTGCAAACCTATACCGCTGACACTATCACTATTGACTGCGATAACGAATACTTCCGTATCGGAAAAGGAACCATATGGGAAGGACGCAACCTTTATGATCTTTATAAAGAGGCTTACACCCCCTGGGAATGGCAACCGGAACTGAAAAAGGTCGCAAATGATTTGGGCATGGATCTCTTTTCAACGCCATTCGATAATACGGCGGTCGAATTTCTCGAAAAGATGGATGTGCCGGCATACAAGATCGCTTCGTTTGAACTGGTGGACATTCCACTTATACAACGGGTGGCCCGGACCGGGAAGCCCATCATCATGTCAACAGGGATGGCAACCTTGGCCGAAATCGACGAAGCAGTACAGGTGGCAAGAGAAGCCGGTTGCAAAGAATTGGCCCTTTTGAAGTGTACCAGCGGCTACCCCGCCGACCCGGCGGAGATGAACCTGCGAACCATTCCCCACATGGCCGAAGCGTTCAATGTTCCGGTCGGCTTGTCTGATCATACGCTTGGCATAGCCGTCCCAGTTGCTGCAATCGCCCTTGGAGCCTGCATTGTTGAAAAACATTTCACGCTATCACGGGCTGTTCCCGGACCGGATAGCGCCTTTTCCCTGGAACCACATGAGTTTAAGGAAATGGTAAATGCCATCCGCGTTGCGGAAAAAGCATTAGGCCAAGTCAATTACGCTGTTACCGAAAAGGAAGCCGCCAGCCGTGTTTTCCGACGATCATTGTTTGTGGTAAAGGATATGAAAGCAGGTGATGTTTTTACAGAAGAAAACGTAAGATCCATCCGCCCTGGTTGCGGCTTGCATACAAAGCATTTAGAGAGAATCATTCAACGCCGGGCCGCCAAAAGTATTAAAAGAGGAACCCCAGTAACTTGGGACCTTGTAAAATAATCATAGAAATATAAAATTCATAACGGAACTAAAGAGATGCGCAAGTTGCCTATTAATATTACGAAGAATGCATCGAGCTGGAATAACGGAAGTCCAAACCACATTACAGGGACAGGCTTGGGCCTTCGCATAGATGCCCATTACCAACCATCCATCTTTAATCAGGGATTTACAACAATTGACCTCTATCATAAGGGTAACCTTATTGCGAAGAGCGTTAACGTAGCCAATAAAAGCTGCTGTGAACTTATCCATAAGGACATCGGATTATGGCTCATCCAAAATAGATGGGACACATGGCCAGCTAATCAGCCGCATAGATTTACCATCATCCAAAAGAGAAACACGAATAGTTTTGAAATTTTATAGATATGGCAATGCACTATGCATCACACACGCCGAAAAACAAAAAAGTCGCTATTTTTGTGATGGCACATAAGGCGAGCTGTCGAAGTATTTTCTTTTAATAAGCCAGGCATTAGTGTGCATAAGAGTTTAGGCTTTCGGGAAGAAGGTCTTTATCGACAGCACAGAAAGAAAAATGGTCAATTTGAGGATGTAGTTGCTTTGGCCATATTGAAGAGCGAATGGGATGAAAAGAAGCCGCAGATTGAAAAGAAATTGAGAAGTAAAGGCGTTATTTGAGAGGAGGACATAAAGATGGCACAACAGCTTATTTGGTTGTCTTATGATTTAGGGGTGGATGGCGATTATGAAAATCTGTATTCATGGCTTGATGATAAGGAAGCCAGAGAGTGCGGTGACAGCGTGGCTGCTTTACGGTACGAATATACTGAAGATATCGAAGAGGAAATAAAAAAGGATATTCAGCAACATGTAACATTAAGGAAAAAAGACCGCATTTACATGGTTTTTCGAGATACCAAGCGACTGAAGGGAAAGTTTATTTTTGGTGGCAGAAAAAAAGCGCCTTGGTCCGGTTATGCTGTAGAAAAAAATGGCAGCTTAGAAGATTACTTGTAATATGAAGGTCTTACTTGATACAGGGTTCATTTATGGCTATTGCTACGCAAAGGATTTGCATCATGATCGTGCACTCGCTCTGTTTGAGCAAATCAAATATTTCAAGCTCTACGTCCCGTGGCCGGTAACTTATGAGACTTTAAGATCAAGATGCGTGAAACGTAAACCATCTGTCGAATTGTTTGATAAATTCCTTCGGGATATGGATATTGAGTATATTGATGATTCGATTTACAGACAGGGAGTATTAGAGCAAACAATTAAGGGTGTCATGAGAGGAAGACCGATCAGTATGGTGGATATGCTTATACGTTTTATACTTGATAGTGTGCCCCGAATAGATGCCTTGGTAACTTTCAATGTTGCAGATTTTCACGATGTTTGCTTACGAAAAAACATTAGAATCATAAATTGATCATCAAGGTGCATGATATAAAATATGGGAAAGTCAAATTTTATCAATAATAGACAAATAGGGCATGGGCAACCCGTTTACATCATCGCCGAAATGTCCGCCAATCACGGTCAAAGCTATGATGAAGCCGTAAAGATTATTCATGCAGCCAAGGAAGCGGGCGCGGATGCGATCAAATTGCAGACATACACCCCGGACACAATGACCATTGACTGCGATAACGAATACTTCCGTATCGGAAAAGGCACGATCTGGGAAGGTCAAAATCTCTATGATCTCTATAAAGAGGCTTACACCCCCTGGGAATGGCAGCCAGAACTGAAAAAGATCGCAAATGATTTGGACATGGATCTCTTTTCAACGCCATTCGACAATACGGCGGTCGAATTTCTCGAAAAGATGGATGTGCCCGCATACAAAATCGCCTCGTTTGAACTGGTGGATATCCCGCTTATTCAGCGGGTGGCTAGGACCGGGAAGCCCATCATCATGTCAACAGGGATGGCAACCATCGGCGAGATCGAAGAAGCTGTTGTCGCGGCAAGAGAAGCCGGTTGCAAAGAACTGGCCCTGCTCAAATGCACCAGCGCCCACCCCGCCGACCCTGCGGAGATGAACCTGCGAACCATTCCGCACATGGCCGAAGCGTTCAATATTCCAGTCGGCCTTTCGGATCATACGCTGGGTATTGCCGTGCCTGTTGCCGCAGTCGCTTTAGGCGCTTGCATCATCGAAAAACATTTTACCTTGTCACGCGCCCTCCCCGGTCCTGACAGCGCCTTTTCCCTGGAACCGCATGAGTTTAAGGAAATGGTGAATGCCATCCGTGTTGCGGAAAAAGCGCTGGGGCAAGTCAATTACGCTGTTACCGAAAAAGAAGCCGCCAGCCGCGTCTTCCGTCGTTCATTATTCGTAGTAAAAGATATGAAAGCAGGCGAGGTATTCACAGAGGATAATGTACGTTCCATCCGCCCGGGATATGGCTTGGCGTGTACGTACATCAAGGATGTCATTGGCCGAAAGGCTACTCGTGAAATCCCCAAGGGCAGTCCTTTGAATTGGGAAATGTTTAGATTGTAGGCGAGGTTTATCTGTGAGATGAAAAGGATAATTGGTTTTGATAGTTGGACAAGAGGGTCGCATCATTTTGCACGCCTTGTGCAAGCTTTTCGCAAAAGGGGTTTTGAGCTTCTCCTGATTCATATTGGTTCGTGGGGGCATGATAAAGACAGAGCGGAAGAGGAGATATTAGGCGATTTGCTTGTCCGGGATATACGATACTACCGCGGTATGTCTTTTAAGGATATTCTGCTGAGAGAAAATCCTGCGGCCGTAATATATTTGTCGACTCGTGCATTTGCGCATCAATCATTCAACCGGTATGCACATTCCTTAGGCATTCCCACATGTCATCTGTACCATGGCCTTGTAAATGTTCAGGCGGTTGAAGCAGGCGATTTAGCATACAAGATGAATTGGGTTTCTCAAAGCCGAATTATCTTTGATCGCTTTCTAAAGAACGCTACAATCTTACTTCCTTCTTATGCTAAATCCTTGGTTTGCACAAAGGCAGGCTTAAAACATTGGTTGTGGTTCTTTAAGGAAATAATGCACAAAGCCACTGCTACCGTCTATGACCAGGCACCTCCTGATTGCACAACAACAACTGGTTGTGTGTATACTCAGGCGGATGTGCGGCACATGGTAAGAGTGTACGGTGTGCCTCAAGAAATGGTTCAAGTTGTTGGAAACCCTGATTTAGCCGCATTTCAACTGAAGGAAAACCACCTGGGATGCCGTATTAATGAACAGCAGGTTCGCAAGAACGAAATCATCTATATTGATACGGCCCTTATCGAGGCAGGTGTTGTCTTTGGAGGGAGAGATGATTTCATGAAGCATCTGCTTGATACCCACGAAAGGTTGCGAGAACATGGATATAGCCTTATATTGAAGCTACATCCGGGCCACTTTAGGACAGGTGTTGCTGACGATGCCCGTAAGCATGGGCTTGAGATTTGTGAAAAAGAAGATTTCGTGGATCGACTAAACAAGGCATCGGCGGTAATAGTTGAGTCCTCCACAGCGGCAATGATTCCGGCATTGATGGGAATGCCCCTTTTATTGGCAAATTACGGGAAATTACAGGGCCAGGCCTACGGAAAGGTACTGACTACCTATCCAAAAGCTAGACATCTTAAAGATTTGAAACAAGTCCAAAACATCTTATCCGAGATAGAGACTTCAACTCAGGCGCAAGAGGTCTGGGATTGGATCAGGGAAAACAGCGGCCCTCTCCCAGCCGAAGACATGCCCGACCGTGTTGCAGAGGCGGTAATGCAAGTAATTAGAAATTAGCTGAATGTTAGATACTCGAGCTTCAAATCATAAGCATATCATATTGCAGACAGCATTTTTTTGCCTGTGCTTAGTCCCCATATCTGCATTCGATGGTAAATCAGTCAATTATTTCTTTGTGGTATATCCAGGATTGTATTTAATCCTGAACAGAGCTATTAAACCGTCACAGAATGTTGTCTTACTGATATCGCTATATTCATTTATATTTATTTTTACTCTTGCCATCCAGTATGAATTTATTGAATATGCTTTTAATAGGATAATCAGCTTCTTGATCTTCATGACAGTGTTTGCCTACTGCTTTATACGTATAGAAGATAATATGGTGAAGAATTTTAAAAACGCATTAGTAATATTTAGCTTGGTGTATTCAATAAAATCAATATTTGATTTTTTTTCTTATCAGAAGATTGGACCTTTACATTTTGAAGCTAAAGATTTAATAGGGACGCAACGTATTGGATTTATATATATTTTGGGGTTTTATATTTGTTTAATAAAAATAGCGAAAACAAAGTTGTCTCTATATGCGAAATATGTGATATCTGGAATCATTATGATTGGTCTATTGCTTACTTTTTCGAGAAGTTCATTTGTGTGCCTTGTAATAAGTTTATTAGTCTATTCGGTCATGGGAGTAAAAGAAAAGGGAATAAAGAAACTAATCGCGGTGTTTGTGTTTATATTTATTATGTTTTATCTTATAGGGACATATTTTCCAATTACAGTAGAGTTCTTTAATGCGCGGTTAATCGAGACGTTATTAAACAAAGAAGAGGCTATTGCGGAAATTAGTACCCCAGAGGCATCGTTTGGAACGCGGATTGAAATATGGAAAGAGATAATCGAATATGTCGGATATAACCCTTTTAATGGTTCGGGATATCTTGGTGTTTGGGTCATTTCCAAAAATGACTTCGGATCTGCCCATAATCAGTATATGGATGTCTTTTTAAGAACAGGAGTTGTTGGATTCATGTTTTATAGCATCCTTTTGTATCTTATCGCTCGTTATCTTTATTTTTGTCACAAGGACTTGTTTTGTGGGTTTGTAGGGTTCTTGGTTTATGGTTTTTTTCATGAAACGATTAAAGAGTCGCAGGGTGCGTTTGTGCTGGCATTCTTGTTAGGGATGTTAGCTGAGCACATGCGGAGGAGGAAACTTGGGAAGCACTACCTATCGGGGGGTAAAAAATGTGCAAACAGGGTAGGTTCAGAAATATGATAAGCAAAATAAGATTTCTAAGTTAAATTCATAAGATTGCAAATGCCGGTTGACATGCATACCCATTAAAAAATGAACATCATCTTTGACAAGGTTTATAAAAACAAGAGAGTTCTGATCACAGGCCATACAGGTTTTAAGGGTTCTTGGTTAGCGATTTGGTTGAAGGAATTAGGGGCGGATGTAATTGGTTATTCCCTTGCGCCGCCAACTGAACCCAACAATTTTGAGGCAACGAGACTCCAGGAGAAAATAACGCATATTCACGGGGACATCCGCGATCTGGATCGGCTGACGGATACTTTCAAAAAGCACCAGCCCGAATTTGTGTTTCATCTGGCTGCCCAACCCCTTGTCCGCCTCTCCTATGAAGAACCAAAATTAACCTTTGACACAAATGTTGGTGGCACAGTCAATGTGTTTGAAGCCATTCGCAAAACCGCAAGCGTTAAAGTCCTGGTTAATATCACCAGTGATAAGTGCTACGAAAACCGTGAATGGATTTGGGGCTATCGCGAAAATGATCCAATGGGCGGACACGATCCCTACAGCGCATCCAAAGGGTGTGCGGAGCTGGTTTTTGGGGCTTATCTGAAATCGTTCTTTTCACCGAAGGCTCTGAAAGGGAGGTCCATCGGCGCGGCCTCCGTCCGGGCCGGCAATGTGGTCGGCGGTGGCGACTGGGGAAAGGACCGTTTGGTTCCCGACTGCATCCGAGCCCTGAGCGAGGGACGGGCGATCGAGATTCGCAATCCCCGAGCGGTGAGGCCCTGGCAGCATGTTCTGGAGCCGCTGAGCGGATACTTGGCGCTCGGTGCGGCACTTCTTCGAGATCCTGAAGAATATTCTGGTGCATGGAATTTTGGCCCCGATGACGCAAGCCATTTAACAGTCGCGGAAATGGCGGAAAGGCTGATTGAATACTGGGGCGGCGGTTCCTGGAAAGATTTTTCGGATCCGCATGCTCTCCACGAGGCGACGCTTCTCAAACTGAACTGCGACAAGGCGCACGCGAGGCTCCACTGGCACGGAGTCTTCAGTATCGATGAATGCCTGCAGATGACCGCATCCTGGTACAAGCGTTTTTACGCTGAAGGACAAGCGAAGGACATGTATCCTCTCTGCGTCGAACAGATCCGAAACTATGAAAGCAGGATAAAAGGAAAAGAGGTGGAAGAGAGATGACTGAAAACATGAAAGTCGTTATCCTTTGCGGCGGCACGGGGACGCGCCTTCGGGAAGAAACGGAATTTCGCCCCAAGCCGATGGTCAACATCGGGCCTTATCCCATCCTCTGGCATATCATGAAGTACTATTCGCAGTTTGGCTGCAAGGAGTTTGTCCTGGCCCTGGGATACAAAGGCGACATGATCAAGAATTATTTCTGTCATTATGAGCTGATGAACAATGACGTTACCATCGAACTGGGGCAGCCGGAAAAAACGTGCATTCACTACGCGCACGACGAGGCCGGCTGGAAAATCACCCTGGCCGACACGGGGGAAAAATCTCTCAAGGGCGCCCGCCTCAAGAAGGTGGAAAAATATATCGTGGGCGACACGTTCATGATGACTTACGGCGACGGGATCGCGGATGTGGATATCGGTAAACTGCTGGCCTTCCATCAGGCGCATGGAAAAATGGCGACGGTGACGGGGATCAATATCGCCTCCCGTTTCGGCGAGCTGAAGATCGACGGCGACAGCGTGGAGACGTTCAGCGAAAAGCCGCAGGATGGAAAAGGCTTCATCAACGGCGGGTTTTTTGTTTTCAGCCGCAAAATCCTGGATTACCTGACCACGGATGATTTGTGCGATCTGGAGGTCGGTCCGCTGGAGCAGATCGCCGGAGAGGGTCAGTTGATGGTTTACAAGCACCGTGGATTCTGGGCCTGTATGGACACCCTGCGGGACATGGAGTATCTTAACAAAATCTGGAATGATGGCAGGGCCAGGTGGAAAATCTGGAAGTAAAACCGAACAGCCGCTTTAATTTTCAGCCGACGTCTCTTGCGGGGCTTTTTGTCGTTGAGCGCAAGCCGATTGGAGATGCGCGCGGATTTCTCTGCCGTTTTTTTTGTGTAGAAGAATTTCAGGCAGCCGGTTGGAAAAAATCCATTGTTCAAATCAATCATACCTGTACCGTGAAGAAGGGATCTGTCCGCGGCCTGCATTTTCAGTATCCGCCGTACGCAGAATGCAAACTGGTCAGTTGTCTGCGCGGCGAAGTGTATGATGTTGCCCTGGATATCAGAAAGGGGTCTCCCACGTTTTTGCGCTGGCACGGCGAAATTCTTTCTGCCGCCAACCGCAAAAGCCTGCTGATCCCCGAGGGGTTCGCGCACGGTTTTCAAACGCTGGCTGACAATTGTGAACTGATGTATCTGCACACAGCGCCTTTTTGTGAGGCTTCGGAGGGGGCAATCCACATTGCCGATCCCCGGGCGAGGGTGGCCTGGCCGATACCCGTGGCGGATGTTTCGGAGCGAGACAGCCGTCATCCTTTTATTGACCGTTCTTTTCAGGGAGTTGATGTATGAAATGCCGCCACTGCGGAGCGGAAGTCGCCTTGACGCTGATCGATCTGGGCAGCGCCCCGCCTTCCAACGCGTATCTGACCAAACTGACGATGCGCAGGCCGGAGAAATGGTTTCCGCTGAAGGTTCTGGTTTGCGAGTCATGCTGGCTGGTGCAGGCGGAGGCCTATTCGCGGGCGGCGGAATTGTTTAATGATGAATACGCTTACTTCAGTTCTTTTTCCGCCATCTGGCTAGCCCATGCCGAAAAGTATTTCCAAGCCGTGGCACAGCGCTTCGGTCTGAACGGTCGCAGCCACGTGGTGGAAGTCGCGTCCAACGACGGGTATCTGCTGCAATACGTGAAACAGCGGGGGATTTCCTGTCTGGGCATCGAGCCGACCGCCGGAACGGCTGCCGCGGCCCGGCTGAAAGGCATTGAAACGCTGGAGGAGTTTTTCGGCGTCGGTCTGGCGCAGAGACTGGCGGATCAGGGCAGGCAGGCCGATCTGATGGTGGCCAACAATGTTCTGGCGCATGTTCCGGACATCAACGATTTTGTAAAAGGGTTCGCGATCCTGCTCAAATCTCACGGCGTCGCGACTTTCGAGTTTCCGCATCTGATGCGATTGATCGAACAGAAGCAGTTTGACACGATCTACCACGAACATTTTTCCTATCTTTCCTTTCGGACAGTGAATCACATCTTCAGGGCCAACGGACTTTCTGTGTTTGATGTCGAAGAGCTGGATACCCATGGCGGCAGCCTAAGGGTCTTCGCCCAGAGGGCGGACGCGGGAACTCAAGCCGTCAGCGAGAAAGCGGCGGATCTGCTGGATCGGGAGACTGCGGCCGGGATGGATAAGGCCGCCTATTACCGGGGGTTCCAGGAGCAGGCGAACAAAGTGAAGAATGATTTCCTGGCCTTTTTGCTGGAAGCTGTGAGTCAGGGGAAGACTGTCGCGGCTTACGGCGCAGCTGCCAAGGGAAACACCCTGCTCAATTACGCTGGCGTCCGTCCGGATCTTCTGCCGTATGTGGTGGACAAAAATCCGAACAAACAGGGAAAGTATCTTCCGGGCAGCCGCATTCCCATTGTGTCCGAGGATCATCTCCGGAAGCAGCGTCCGGACTATGTGGTCATCCTGCCATGGAATCTGAAGGTGGAAATCATGGAGCAGCTCTCCTATGTCCGCGATTGGGGCGGCAGGTTTGTTACCGCTGTGCCTGAGCTGCAAATCGTAAAATGATAATGGCTTCTAAGAATAACACAAAGAGAGTATTGGTAACCGGCGCGGCGGGATTTGTCGGGAAACATTGCCTTCCGCTTTTGTTGGACAAAGGTTTTGAAGTCCATGCCGCGGATGTCGTCATTCCGGAAAATAACCTGCACGATGTTTGTTGGCATAATGCGGATTTGCTGGATGTTCAGAAGACGGATGAATTGATCGAGTCCATCCGTCCCACACATCTCCTTCATTTTGCCTGGTATGCCAAACCGGGCGAATACTGGAATTCGGTGGAGAATATTCGCTGGGTCGAGGGAAGTCTGCGTTTGTTGCGGGCCTTCCACAGGACAGGCGGAAGGCGGGTTGTCATGGCCGGCACATGTGCCGAATACGACTGGAAATACGGTTATTGTTCCGAAGATGTTACGCCGCTTGCGCCATCGACGCTTTACGGCGCGTGCAAAAACGCCACACAACATGTGTTGAAAGAATATTCAAAAGTGACCGGCTTGAGCAGCGCATGGGGAAGGATATTTTTTCTTTACGGGCCTTTCGAGAATCCTGGTCGCCTCGTTCCCTCGGTTATTCTAAATTTGCTGAGCAATAAAGAAGCGCCGTGTTCGCATGGCGGGCAAATCCGTGATTTTCTGTATGTCAAAGACGTGGCGGCGGCTTTTGTTGCCTTGCTTGCGAGTGATGTCCGGGGACCTGTAAACATCGCATCCGAAAAACCCGTCGCTTTAAAGGGCATTATCTTGTCGATTGCCGATCTATTAGACAGGAAAGACCTGATTCGTTTGGGAGCATTGCCGCAAAAAGAAAATGAACCGCCAATTCTATTGGGTGATACAAAAAGACTATCCGAAGAACTAATGTGGCATCCGCAATATGATCTGGAAAGAGGCATTCGCGAGACGGTTGCGTGGTGGAAGAACAGGAAAAGCGAATAAGAGCGGGCCGCCATAAAATCGTTCAGCCATTATCCGAGTCATGAATCAAAAAGTTATTTTTCAAATGAATGCCATGCCGGTCCAGCAGAATCGTTTATTCGACACTGCGGGCGATGCTATCAAATGTCCCGTTGGAGATTTGAGGCTGATGCAAGATTCGCTAACCGGCATCGTATGCAATGATGCCTTCAGGCCGGAGTTGATGTCTTACGACGAAAATTACCAGAATGAGCAGGGTTATTCCCGTGTGTTCGAGCAGCACCTGCACGAAGTTGCGGACATCGTCAGACGCCATTTTTCCGGAAAATCCATTCTTGAAGTCGGGTGCGGTAAGGGAAGATTTCTTGATTTATTGAAGAAGCAAGGTTTCTGTATCACCGGCATCGATCCTGCCTATGAAGGAAATGATCCCGATATTGTCAGGGAATCGTTTTCACCGTCGCTGGGCATGACAGGAGAGGCCGTCATTCTCCGCCATGTTCTTGAGCACATTCACCAACCGATGAAATTCCTGACGTCCATCGCAGAAGCCAACGGCGGTAAAGGTCTTGTTTATATCGAAGTGCCTTGTCTTGAATGGATAAGAGATAACAGGGCCTGGTACGACCTGTTTTATGAGCATGTGAATTATTTCAGACGATCCGATTTTTTTCGTCTATTCGACAGGGTCATTGACTCGGGGACTTTTTTCGGCGGACAATATCTTTATGTCGTTGCCGATATCGCTTCTTTGCGTCGCAGTCCAATGGAGGACGCACGTACTTTCCATTTTCCGCCAGACTTCCTAGCCGGGATAGATCGCGCGGTCACATTGATGAGAAACGGAAAAAATAAAAAATATGCGATATGGGGTGGAGCATCGAAAGGCGTCATCTTCGCATTACATTTGCTGCGAAGG
>Ga0302244_1000668_pt1 | contig 25380 bp, 23 predicted proteins | sample AAG_UR_Phe_MG_FD_193513 | JGI IMG/M metagenome (GOLD analysis project Ga0302244, IMG submission 193513) | Enriched activated sludge microbial communities from anaerobic digester in WTTP, New Holstein, Wisconsin, United States - AAG_UR_Phe | ecosystem: Engineered > Bioreactor > Anaerobic >... | reverse complement strand
GATAATGGAAGGGAGTATACTGGTTTGGAAGCCATTGAATGGGCAAAGAAGGCAGAGGAACTAGGGGCTGGGGAGATTATGATTACATCCGTTGATAGAGAGGGTACAGGTATGGGATACGACATTGCCCTGACAAGAAGCATTGCGGAGGCGGTTTCGGTGCCTGTAATTGCTTGTGGAGGTGCCGGGATGTTGGAACATATCGATGAGGTTATAGCTAAGGGAATGGCAGATGCTGTGGCTGTTTCGTCGATTCTTCATTATGATTATATACGACACCACCAAGTAGAATTGGATGTTTCGGTCGAAGGAAATGTGGAGTTTCTTGAAAGCGGAAAGAGGTTTTCTTGTATCCAATCAGCCAATCTATACGATATTAAATCATATCTGTTCATGAAAGGACATCCTTGCCGTTATATAAGTAAGGGGGCGGTGTCTGTTGGAGAATAACCATACCTTACGTGTTGCAATAGTTGATTATCAAATGTGTAATCTATTTAGTGTGATGCATACTTGTATTCATGTAGGTCTTGATGCGCGTATCACATCGGACAGCACCTTTATCCTTGAATCAGACGGAGTTATATTGCCAGGAGTAGGTGCTTTTGGAAACGCCATAAAAAATTTAAAAAGGTTGGATCTTGTTAATCCTATCAAAGATTTTATTGATACCGGAAAACCTTTTATGGGGATTTGTTTAGGTATGCAACTATTAATGAGCGAAAGCGAAGAATTTGGAAATTTTAGAGGTTTGGACATAATAAGTGGGATGGTTGTGAGGTTAACAAAAGAGAGTGATAAGCTTGAACACGTAAGAGTGCCTCAAGTCGGTTGGAATAATATTTATAGACCACAAAACAGGGATAAAAATCTTTGGAATGGTACACCTCTGGAAAATATTAAAAATGGCGAATACATGTACTTTGTTCATTCTTATTATACAGTTCCGAATGATGATGAGATAATTTTATCTGTTAGCGATTATGCTGGTATTGAATTTTGTTCAAGTTTTTCAATTAAGAATTTGTTTGCATTCCAATTCCATCCGGAAAAAAGTGCCCATGAAGGTATTAAGATATATAAAAACTGGGCTTCTATAATTAAACACTATAAGGAGAGTCGCAATAATCATGGGAGATAAGTTAGAAGTAAAATATGGATTGCCAGAGAAAGTTATTTACTGTAAACGTTGTGTTATGTCAAACCAACGACCGGCTTCTACCGCAGAATTTAAGCATACCCCTCACAGTAAGAAGGTAACTTTACGGATTGATGATGAAGGCATTTGCGATGCCTGCAGGTATGCCGAAATAAAAGAGCGTATTGATTGGGAGAAAAGAGAGGAAGAACTCTTAAGACTTCTTGATAAATATAGAAGGAATGATGGATATTATGATTGTTTGGTTCCTGGGAGCGGCGGTAAGGACAGTGCCTTTCAGGCTCATATTTTAAAATATAAATACGGAATGAATCCATTGACAGTAACATGGCCGCCAATTATGTACACTGATTACGGTTACAAAAATTTTAGAAAATGGATTGAGATAGGTGGTTTTGATAACATTTCCTTTAATCAGAATGGTAAAGTTATGAAGTTACTAACAAGACTTTCTATTGAAAATCTATTTCACCCATTCCAGACATTCATATTAGGTCAAAAAAATTTAGCACCTAAAATTGCATTAAAGTACAATATCCCTTTAATATTCTATGGAGAAAATGAGGCGGAATACGGAAATCCTATAGCAGACAATTTGACTTCTTTGAGAGATAAATCATACTATACAATGAAAAATCTTGATGAGGTTTATTTGGGGGGATTGTCTGTCACTGAACTCATTGAAAAATATAAAATTAAACTTTCAGATATAATGTCATACCTTCCTGCGACAACTGAGGAACTTGAGAAAGGAAACATAGAGGTTCATTATCTCGGTTATTATCTTAAATGGACACCACAGGAAGCTTATTATTATGCTGTCGAGAATACAGGATTTCAGGCGAGACCTTTTCGTACACAAGGAACGTATAGCAAATATAATAGCATTGATGACAAAATTGACGATCTCCATTATTATACTACTTATATAAAGTTTGGCATAGGCAGAGCTACTTATGATGCTTCTCAAGAAATTCGCAATAAACATCTGACGAGGGAAGAAGGTGTCGCATTAGTTAAAAGATTTGATGGTGAATTTCCTGACAGATATTTTAATGAAATCATGGAATATATTGAGATGGATCCAGATTATTTTCTAGAACTCTGCGATAGGTTTCGTTCTCCCCATCTATGGGAAAAAGATAATGGTAAGTGGAAACTGAGATATCCGGTATGGGAATACGCTATTTAAATTCTTGATAGTCTGTTATTTTTTTAGTTGAAGGAGCCTTTGATAATAGTGTTTCCAAGAGAAATTATAAAATGAGGTATAAGAATGTTAAACGATAAAACCATTTTAATTACTGGCGGCACAGGCTCTTTTGGTAAGAGTTTTGTTAGATTTGTTTTTAACACAATGAAGCCAAAAAAGGTCATTGTTTTTTCTCGAGATGAGTTTAAGCAGTTTGAGATGTCAAAAATGTTTAATGAAAATGAGTTTGAAATACGTTTTTTTCTTGGGGATATTCGAGATAAAGAAAGGCTTTTACGTGCCTTTGAAGGAGTTGATTATGTTGTTCATGCGGCCGCCCTTAAACAGGTACCAGCTTTGGAATATAATCCTTTTGAAGCAGTCAAGACGAACATTATAGGGGCTCAAAACATTGTTGAGGCAGCGATTGAAAAGGGTGTCAAAAAGGTAATAGCGCTTTCGACTGACAAAGCTGTGGCTCCGATAAATCTTTATGGTGCTACAAAACTGGTTATGGAAAAGATTTTTATCGATGGAAATTCTTATGCGGGCAATAAGGCTTCAATTTTTAGTGTTGTGCGATATGGAAATGTAGTAGGCAGCAGAGGAAGTGTAATACCATATTTTCAAGAATGTGTTAATAGAGGGGTGTATGAATTGCCTGTGACTGATGAACGAATGACTAGATTCTGGATCACGCTTGAACAAGGTGTAAACATTGTATATAAGGCTCTTGTCACGTCTGTAGGTGGTGAGATATTTATTCCAAAAATGCCAAGCATGAAAATAGTTGATCTTGTGAAATCGATATCTGACAAATGTACATATAGGATAATTGGTGTAAGACCTGGAGAGAAGATTTACGAAACTCTTATCCACGAAGAAGAAGGAAGAAATACTATAGATATGGGTGAGTATTTTGTTATCCTTCCTCAATTTGAATTTGCAAAAAATACACGAAAACACTACAAGGATTCTAAAAAAGTAGCTAATGACTTTGTATATAAAAGTGATAAAAATGATAAGTGGCTTTCCGAATCTCAAATAAAGGAGATGCTAAATAATTTAGAGATAGAAGAATGATACCTTATGGTAGACAAACCATTGATGATGAAGATGTGAGCGAGGTTGTAAAGGTCCTCAAATCGGATTTTATAACCACAGGGCCAAAAGTGCAAGAATTTGAGGAACATCTTGCTAAATGTTGTGGTTCAAAATATGCAGTTGTTTTTAATTCTGGAACTTCGGCGCTGCATGGAGCGTATTTTGCGCTTGAGATTAAAGAGGGAGACGAGTTTATTACAAGTCCAAATACCTTTGCTGCCACATCAAACGCTGGTTTATATCTTGGTGCTAAGCCAGTTTTTGTAGACATAGAAAAAGATACCGGCAATATCGATATAAAAGAAATAGAATCTCATATAACAAAAAAAACAAAACTTGTTGTTCCAATCCATTATTCTGGATATCCAGTCAATATGCCTATTTTAAAAGAGATTGCAGAAAGATATAAGCTTTTCATAGTTGAAGATGCATGTCATGCCTTGGGAGCCAAATACAATCTTAATCCATCTGTAAATGAATGCGTTACAACAATAAAGGGCGAGGAAACATGGGTTCAGGTGGGAAGTTGTGTGCATTCGGATTTAGCAGTTTTCAGTTTTCACCCGGTGAAGCACATTACAACAGGTGAAGGAGGTGCCGTCCTTACAAATAACAAAGATTATTATGAAAGACTTGTTGTGTTTCGTAATCATGGGGTTACAAGAGATGCTTTATTGATGAAGAGTAGGACTTTAAAAGCGATTGGAGACTGGTATTATGAAATGCATTATCTTGGCTACAACTATAGAATGACCGATATTCAGGCCGCATTGGGTATTTCTCAACTAAGAAAACTGGATCATTTTATTGAAAAAAGACGATATATTGCGGAATATTATAAAAATGTTTTTTTAGATAACCCATATTTTGATATACCCATAGAGAAAGAATATGCATTCTCTTCATATCATTTGTATCCTATTCGTTTGAAAGATAGGTATATTCAAAAAAAGAAAGAAATATTTTCAAAAATGAGGGACAAAGGATTAGGAGTTCAGGTTCATTATATTCCTGTTTATTTCCATCCTTATTATCAAGAATTAGGTTTTTGTAATTGTATGCTCCCTGTTGCAGAAGATTTTTATGAGAGAGAAATTAGTTTGCCTATTTATCCTCTATTAACAGATGGTGATGTTCAGAATGTTATAGATATTGTTTTTAATGTATTCAAATCTGTTGAGAATGAATAGAATGAAAAAAATTGCATTGGGCACAGCACAATTTGGCTTAAATTATGGCATAAACAACTACAGGGGTAAAATTCCAAAAGACGAGATTTTTGAAATTTTGCATATGGCCAATGAAAATGGCATAATAATTCTTGATACAGCATCTGCATATGGAAACAGTGAGTCTATTATAGGGGATTTTCTGGAAAGAACTGGGATTATATTTAGTATTGTGTCTAAACTACCCAAGTGTAAGTTGGAAGACGCAAGAAGTATTTTTGATAACACATTGAAATCTCTTAGGTGCAAATCTCTTTACGGATATATGATTCATGACTTTTCTAGTTATAATGAAGAACGCTCAATATGGGATTTTCTATGTAGCCTTAAAAATGAACAAAGGATCGAGAAAGTCGGATTTTCACTTTACTTTCCATGGCAACTCCAATTATTAATTGAACATGGGGTCATGATGGATATTGTGCAGGTTCCATATAATGTATTTGATAGACGGTTTGAAGACTACTTTGGACTGTTAAAAGAAATGGGTGTGGAAATTCATGTACGTTCAGTTTTTCTTCAGGGACTCTTCTTTAAAGAAATTGGAAAATTGGAAAAACACTTTGATATCATTAAGGATAAGTTAAAAACATTGCAGCGTGTAGCGGATGATTCGGGACTGCCGATTGTTGCTCTTTGCATGAATTTTGTGGCAGATAACAAAAACGTAGATAAGATAGTAGTTGGTGTTGACAGCGTGAAAAATTTAAAAGAGATAATTGAATTTTCGTGTGGACATTTTCTTTCCCGTAATCATTTACAAAAACTACTTGAATTGAAAGAAGCCAACGAAGATATCCTTCTGCCTTTTAGATGGCAATTAAATTAACCTTTGGTGAAGGACAAAAATGAACATTATTGCGGTTATTCAGGCAAGATTGGGTTCGACAAGGTTGCCAAAAAAGGTTTTACTTCCCCTTGGAGACAGATCTGTCCTTGAATGGGTTGTTACCCGTGTAAAGGGGAGTTCATTGGTCAGCGAAACGGTTGTAGCAACAACGATTAATAAGGAGGATCTCGAAATTGTAAAGGTTTGTGCAGATATGGGTGTACTTGTTTATTGTGGTTCACAAGATAATGTATTGGACAGGTATTACCAGGTAGGAAACTTGCTTAAGGCTGACCATGTAGTTCGTATAACTGCTGATTGCCCTTTAATCGATCCAAATATTATTGACAAGATAATAACTATGCATCTCGAAGCAGGTGCAGATTTTACTTGTAATACTATTGAGGTAACCTACCCTGATGGTGAAGATGTTGAGATATTTAAATTCGATGCATTGAAAAAAGCTTGGGAAAATGCATCTCTAAAAATTGAGGTTGAGCATGTAACGCCTTATGTAAAAAATAGACCCGATATCTTTAAACTCGTTAATCTTGAGCATGATAGAGATTTATCAAACAAACGCTGGACATTGGATAATGCCGAAGACTATACATTTATGAAAATTATTATTGATAATCTTTACAAAGGAAACCCACTATTTTCTATGGAAGAAATTTTGGAATTTCTTGAGAAAAACCCTCATATTGAAACGATCAACCAGCATATTATCCGCAATGAGGGCTATTACAAGCAGATTAAAAAAGAAAATGTTTTTATTAACTGAACATATTTTTCAATAGATCAAGCAGGTGAAATTTGAACATAACACAAACATATTATGAAAGAGCAAAGAAAATAGTCCCAGGCGGTACACAGCTTTTTTCAAAAAGACCAGAGTTGTTTCTTCCTGACCATTGGCCTGCATTTTATAGTAAGGCAAAGGGTTGTGAGATCTGGGATCTTGATGGAAACCACTATATAGATATGAGCACAATGGGAATAGGCTCTTGTATTGTGGGGTATGGAGACGACGATATTGATGATGAAGTAAAAAAGGCTATTGACAATGGAAATATGAGTAGCCTTAATGCACCCGAAGAGGTTGAACTTGCCGAAATGCTTTGTAAGATACACCCATGGGCAGATATGGTCAGGTTTGCCAGGACTGGTGGGGAGGCAATGGCAATAGCCGTAAGAATTGCTAGAGCAAGATCAAAGAAGGATATTGTTCTTTTTTCGGGTTATCATGGTTGGCATGACTGGTATCTATCGGCCAATCTCGCAGACGATAAATCCTTAGATGGCCACCTGCTCCCAGGATTAAATCCGTTGGGTGTTCCCAGAGCACTTAAAGGCACTACATTTCCATTCAATTATAATGATACCAAGGGTTTTCTTAAACTGGTAAAAGAAAATAATGGCAGGATTGGAGTTGTAGTGTTAGAATCAATAAGAAATTTATATCCAGAAAAAAAGTTTATTGATACCGTGCGCAATGTTACAGACGAAATCGGCGCTATTCTTGTTGTTGATGAAATAAGTGGCGGATGGAGGATTAATGCTGGAGGTGCCCATCTGGTTTTAGGTATAGATCCTGACATTGCTGTGTTTGCAAAAGGGATGAGCAATGGTTTTCCTATGGCTGCAGTGATCGGAAAAAATAATGTAATGGAATCAGCACAAGATACTTTTATAAGTAGTACATATTGGACTGACAGAGTAGGGCCTACTGCGGCAATCGCAACAATAAACAAGATGATAAAAGAGAATATCCCTGCATATCTGGAATATATTGGAAAGAAAATACAAAACGGATGGAATATGCTGGCATCAAACCATGGTCTTAAGATAAAGGTTTCGGGTATTTTTCCATTAAGTCATTTTGAGTTTAACTATGACAATCCACTGGTATTGAAAACGCTTTTTACACAGCTTATGCTTGAAAGAGGTTTTCTTGCCTCTACGAGTTTTTACGCATCATTTGCTCATAAAGAGGTGTATTTGAAAGATTATTTAGCTGCGGTTGATGAAGTTTTTAATACGATTGCACAGTTAGCGAACAAAGGAATTGCCGAAAAATATTTAAAAGGACCTGTTTGTGATTCTGGTTTCAAACGTTTGACATAATGTGGAAATGTCTCTAGAACATAAAGAGCTAATTAATATTGAAGGGAAAGAAATAGGTGGATCGAGGACTTTTATTATTGCTGAGGTTGGTTCGAATCATAGACAGGATATAAATATTGCGCTTGATTTAATCGCTGCAGCAAGCGAAAGCGGTGCAGATGCTGTAAAGTTCCAATCGGTAAATATAAAAGAGCTATATCATAAACCTTCTGCGTCTATCAAAAAACTCCATAAGCAAATAGATTTAAATGAAAAGTGGCATTATGATTTGAAAACTTATGCCGACAAGAAAGGGATTGTTTTTTTTTCATCTCCGACATACATTAGGGCTGTTGATATACTTGAAGAGATTGGAGTAAAACTTTACAAACTTGCATCTGCTCAGTTAGGTACTTTTCCGCAAATCATTAAAAAAGTTGCTAATTGCCGTAAGCCGACGCTCATTTCAACGGGACTTGTGACTTACGAGGAACTCAACAAAGCAATAAGAGTTTTTCATAGTGTCGGAAATTATGAATATATCATTCTTCACTGTAACAGCATATATCCTACGCCTTACGATAAAGTAAATTTATCTATGATAAATGTTTATGAAAATATGTTTGGGAATCCGGTCGGTTTTTCTGATCACACAATAGGTATACATATTGCAGTTGCAGCAGTTGCAAAGGGTGCTAAAGTCATTGAAAAACACATCAAATTGGACAATAAGGTTGATACACCAGATTCTTCTATATCTCTGGATCCTAAAGAGTTTTCCAAAATGGTATCTAATATCAGGGAAACTGAGCAATCATTTGAGAAGAAAATAAGGTTGTATATCGAGCAAGAAGAACAGCAGTTCAAGGAAGGAATATTGTATAGATTAATATTGAAGTGTAACAAAAAACGTGGAGAAAAATTCAGTGAAAATGATTTTATTTTTAAAAGAAATAACAATGGTATCGATTGTAGAGATTTAGATGTCTTAATTGAGAGGATGGTGGCAAAACATGATTTAAAGAAAAACTCACTTCTTATGTGGGATATGTTGGAGGGTAAATGATGAACAAAAAAAAGATTGTTGTAATAAATCTAGGCTGGGAGCAAGAACCTCTTCTTGATAAGTTGTGTGAATTTGGGGTTAATATATATGGTATCCATTACAACGGAAGTTATTACAAAACCCCAAAATATAAAGACATATTGATTACAGATTTGAGAGACCTCGTAAAAATAACTAAGTTTGCAGAAAAAGTGAAACCCGATGCAGTGATTTCGGATCAGTGCGATTACTCATATTTTGCGCAAAGCCTTATAGCTGAAAAATTTAATCTACCAGGTCCAAGGATAGAGGTGGCACAAAAGGCTACAAATAAATATTTCCAACGATCCAGCGCTAAAGAAAAAGGCATCCTTATTCCTGAATTTATGTTGTGCACACATCTTCAAGAACTTTATGATTTTGTCGAAAAAGTTGGATTGCCCATCATTACAAAACCAGTAGACAATAGAGGCAGTTTAGGGATCAATAAAATCAATGATAAAAGGGATATTCCATATGCTTTCTATGATGCTATATCTAATTGCCATTCAAGAGTGGTATTAGCTGAGAAATTTATTGAAGGAGTTGATATAACGGTTGATGGTTATGTCTTCCAGGGGATTGGTCCGAAGGCACTTGGTTTAGCAACAAAACAGAAACTTCAGGATAAGGGCGGGATAATTGATGGAGAAATTGTGTATCCTGGAGATCTCGAGGATGATATGTACAACAAGACGATAGCAACAGCAGAAGATGTTGCAAGTAGGCTTGAACTTTCATTTGGTTTTTTCCATGGGGAATTTATTATTACTAAAGAAAAAGAGGTGTATCTAACTGAAATAGCGAATAGGGGAGGAGGTGTTTTTACATCTGAAATTATTGTACCATATGTTTCAGGTATAGACATATTGAGTGTATATATTAAGGATGTACTCGGTATGCCTTCAGATATAAAAAATGTAAACGTTAAAAAGATACCCGTATTAATGAAGTTTTTTTCTTTTACAAACCTCAAGGGTAAAGAAGTTAAAAACATAAGGGGAATCAAAGATGTTGCAGATGATGCCCATACGTTGAAACTGAAGATGTTGATTAAAAAGGGATATAAAATCCCTGATATCAGAAGTGGGGCGGATAGACATGGTGTAATTATTGTGACTACCCCGAAAAAAAGTCAGTTGATACCTAAAACAAAAAGTCTCTTAGATAAATTAGAGGTGGAATGTGAGTAAATTCAATATATTAGAAGATACGTGCAGAGATAGTCTTTATGTTTCTAATTTCTTAATAGAATCTGAAGTTATTTTGGAGTTTGCAGGCAAAATATCGGATATTGGCATAGAGCATATAGAGGTAGGCCATCCTTTAGGGCTCGGTGCCCACAGAAAATATTCAAGTGGTTTTACAGATGAGCAACTGTTTTCGGTTCTTCAAACAATTATTAAAAAGAACAAGATATTTTGTTTTTTCATTCCTGGAACAGGTACAATGGATGACTTGCAACTTCTCAAAGACTATGGATTGTATGGTGTTAGAGTTGGGATAAATGCATCGGAAATGAGCGGAAAGATCAAAATTCTTGAATCCATTAGAAAGAAAGACATTTTTGTTTGTCTCAATCTTATGAAGTCATACACGGTTCCGCCAAAAGAATACGCTAACATGTTAAAGGACGTAAAGGATTTAATAGATGTTGTTTATGTAGTAGATTCAGCTGGATGTATGTTTCAAGAAGATGTTAGGGCATACATAAAGAATATTAAGGATGCGATTGGAGATATAAAAATTGGTTTTCATGGTCACAATAACTTGTGTTTGGTTACAGCAAATGCCCTTGTTGCTATTGAATGTGGTGCAGATTTTATAGATACCACATTAGGTGGTATAGGGAGAAGTGGTGGAAACGTACCTACAGAAGTCTTGTTGGCTATAATGAATAGAAAGGGAATGCTTGATGACGAAAATATTTTTCTCGAATCTTTGAGAATTACAAGAGACTTCAGAAACTATTTGCTGTCAAGGGGAATCTTTTATGCCGTAAAAGAAGAGGACACGCTGTTCGGATATGCATCTTTCCATTCGTCTTTCGAGGATATCGTCAAAGATTTTGCAGAAAGGGAAGGTGTCGACTTCCACAAAATGATAATAGAGGTTTCTAAGGTTAACAAGACTATAGTTGATCAAAATGTATTAGAAGAATCTTTATTGAGGATGAAAAAATATTAACCAGTTATTCAAAAAAACCCAATGAAAAAAAACAGAAAAATCTGTTCAGGAGAAAGGGTTGTATCTATTGTAGAAATAACAATCTTGAAAATTTATGGTCTCATACATTTTATGCAAAAACAAAAAAGATAGATCGGGAGTTTGAAGTAAATAATGTAATTTGTAGGGATTGTGGTTTTTTGTATCACCAACCACTGTTCGTAAATATTGGTACTGTCAACATAATTGTGTAAATTTCTTATAAAGGGGTAAATTAGGACGCACCTTCCCTATTTTAGTATGCCTCCAACTCATCTCCATCTTAAGTGATATAAATGCAAGGAGTAGATAACATGAGTTTTCTCCTGCCACTATTTCCATTGGTTTTGTTCTTCTTTTAAACTCTTTATTCAATCGCTCAATGATATTTGTGGTTCTAAGTGATATCCATTCCTCCTCAGGAAAAGAGAAAAAGGTTAGACATGCTTCAAGGGAATTGGATAATGATCTGGTAGCAGAAGGGATTTCCTTTTCCCATTTATTAAAAAACGATAATGCCAATTCATCTGCCCTTTTCTTAGATGATGCATAGAAGATGGAACGCAGGTCATCTGCTACTTCCTTTTTCAGTTTCTGAGGCACCTTTGCAAGAACATTTCTTGCCACATGAACCTGACATCTTTGAATCTTTGCATTGGGGAACTCTTCTTTGAAGACCTTCTCCAATCCGGGAAGACCATCCATGATGCCCAGTTGGACATACGATCCATCAAGTCCTCTTGTTTTCATATCTTTAAATGATTCTCTCCATATTGTGGCCGATTCCTTATCACCTGATTGTATAAGAAGGACACAACGGGTATTGTCTTCTCTCACTCCTATAACCACGAGTATGGGTATGGTTTCTATGCTACCATTTACCCTCATATGAAAGTTTACCCCGTCTATTATCAGATATTTAATCTTCTCATGGGAAAGATCACGGGTGCGCCATGCCTCTATAGCCTTTTTCAGCTCAGTAGTGGCATTACTTACCTCTGTGGGGGAAATGGATCTTCCTATGAGCCTTTTACTTAAAAGAGAAAGGGTTCGGGTGCTTATACCGGTTAGATACATGGCTGCAAGATCTTCTGTGATACGATCCTCATATTGTTTACCCCTTGGAATAACCTGTGTCTTGAAATCTCCGTCACGATCCCTGGGAACCTTTACGTCCACATCCCCTATACCTTTTATACAGAACCTTCTTCTGTAACTGCCGTTACGGTAATTAGTGTTGTTGCCTTTTTTACGGACATATTTGTCTCTACCTAAATAATGGGTGAGCTCATTCTCCATCAGATTTGTAAGGAATTTGCCGACAGCCTCTCTTATGTTTACACCGATGTATTCAAAGATCTTTGCCGGTATGTTTTCAACCTCCTTGATTAATGTTAATACTTCTGATACACTCACTTTTAGTTCCATGGATGTTCCTCCTTTTTAAAATATCTGTGATTATGGTGGATCACTTTATTTTATAGGAGGTACATCCTTTTTTCATCCCTTTAATGAATTTACACAAAAGAATTTACACTACCTAAATATTTAGTTGATTATTATTCTGTCAAGTTTTTTTTCATTTAGACAAAATCCCATAATTTTGTAAGTCGTCTTCTGTATCCAAATCTGTAAATTGTTTCTGCTCCCAATAGCGTTTTCTTTCAAGTCGTGTATTTTGCTTTAACCTTTCCAGCTCTTCAAGTATTTTAGTATTGTTGTTTACCTCATGTATATGTGCGGGGGTAAAATTCCATAAGGACTGATGAGGCCTTTTATGATTGTATGCGTATATGTATGAACCTATCTCTTCCCATGCAGAGCGTTCATCGGGATAGCTTCCTACTATATAGATTTCCTCCTGCTTTGCAGTACCAAAGAACCTTTCGGTAAGAGCATTATCCGTTGGTCTTCTCACCCTGGCAAAGGATAGGTCAGCACCCATGATGTCAAAGAACTCTTTTGTAACAAGCGATGTATTGGGGGAGCCCCGATCTACCCTTAATTCAGGTAATACAGCATTCTTTTTTATGTTCTGTTCCTTTAATCCCATAGCATATATGTGTTTCACATGAGATGCATTGATAGAGGGAAAGATGCCGTAGGAGACAACATAACGGGAGAAAAAGTCAATGAGGATAAGTAGATACCAGCGAAGATGATTTATAAGTAGCCTTGTCCAGTCGCACCCCCACATGAGGTTTTTTCTCCATATGTTATATCTTGGCTCTTTTAATGGAGATGGTCTTCTTTCATAGGGTTCTATCATGTTTAAAGATTTTAGATGATTGTAGACGGAACTGTATGAGAGATATAATCCTCTGTTTTGTAATATGCCCTGTATCTGTCTGTGGCGTAGATGTGGATATTCACCTTTCACCTCTTCGATGGCTGTTTTTTCATACGGGGTGAGTTCATGGGCTTTACCTTTTGATGGTTTCTTTTTAACCTGTTTACACCATGAATAGTAGGTAGGTCTTTTTATGCCGATATCCTTTAATGTGGCGGAGATAGTATATCCTTTTTCTTTTTGTTCCTTTACAAATTGTATGATCTGTTTTTTCTGCTCTTCCATAAGATGTCCTGGTCCTAATCCAAATTCATCTGCCTTTTTAAGCTTGTTATCATTAATGACTGATTTAATACAACCTCTTTTAGTTTTCTGTTTTCTTCTTCAAGTCTTTTTAGGTCAGGGGATTTTAATGGTTTGGTATTTCTCATTGAGGCACGGACGCCTACCATAAGCTGTCTTTTCCATTTCCGGTAGAGGGAATCTGCAAGCTGGTATTTTTGAAGTCCTTCTTTCAGTGTTGGGTGACGTTCTATGTCTTTTACGATCTCGAATTTCTGTTCGGGTGTAAATGACCTTCTTATGGGTCTTTCTTTTTCTTCCATGCTATCATCTCCTTCATAAAATCGACTCACTAATAATAGCATATTTGTCTAATAGCATAAAAAACAGGTCATTCCGATTCATATGTGCGTTATGATAAGTAGTAGCTGTATTATGACATTGATAAGCACATGTTATTTCTAAGTAAAAACGTTTTGGAGAAAGGGATATACATTGAAATTGGAAGTAACAAACAATCAGAATTTCTAAAAGTATGTTTATGAAATTATAACCGTTGAGTTAAACCAGAGCATCACAAGAGAAACTCAAAAATTAATGATTTACCAAATGGCAAAGTTGATGTCCTTATGTACTATTTTGTTTTGGAACATATTTTTGATATACGGGCTTTCTAAAAGTTGTTATAAAGCTCTTAAAATTGTTTGTTTTATGATTTGCGAGATGCCTGACAAAGGGAAATTGTTATTTTAGATGATTGTAATAATATGTTCCGATTTATACGGTGGTTACATCCTGAATTTTATAAAAGACACATACGACAAGGTTTTTTATGATGATGGAACGTTTATGCTTAACATGTAGTTTACTAATCAACTGTTTACTGAGGGAATTATAATGGAAGACAATAATGAAGTGCTAAAAAAGGTTTTTATGCAGACTGTTGAACGTTACTCTGGTAGATACAAAAAACTAAAATATGATGTGAGAACTTTGGGTTGGGGAACAAAGGAACAACAAAATTATAGATTTCTTCAAACTATCGACAATAGAATCGAATTCAACGGTAAACGTATTCTTGATATTGGATGTGGTTTTGGGGATTATTTTAATTTTTTAAAAAAACACAACATAGATGTAAAGTCTTATATAGGATGGGATTTGAACTCGGATTTGATAGGTGAAGCAAGAAGGCTTTTTGCTGCGGAAAAAAACGCTATTTTTGATGTCAAAAACATATTCGATATACATTCCGATAATGATTCTTTTGCGGATATTGGTATTATGCTTGGTGTGCTGAATTTTAATTTAAAAGATGCATTTGATAACTATCAATACTCAAAAATTGCTATTGAGAAAGCTTTTATGTTAGTTAAAGAGGTCTTGGTTGTTGATTTTTTAAGCACATATTTAACGGAAAGCTATCCAAAAGAGGATTTTGTGTTTTATCACGAGCCTGAAATAATGTTAAAATACGCGTTTTCATTGTCTCAAAATGTGATCCTAAAGCATGATTATCTCCCAATTCCACAGAAAGAATTTATGCTGCTTATTTTTAAATAAAAAGGTTAACCATGAAAAAGATTTTCGACTTTAATGTCCACTTACCTTATGTACTTAAAAATGACTCAAACCAATCTGTTTACAACGAGACAGATATTGAAGCCGATCAAATATTTGAAAGTTATCGTAAATATTCTAAAATACTTAAAGAGACAATATGTGGCGCAAACTTTATGTTTTTGAATGAAAAAATTCTTTTACAAAAAGAATTGGATAATATTATCAAGACAATCAAAAATGATTTTGAGCGATGTTATTTCACGTTCATTGTTGATTTCAGAAAAGATAAATATGAATATTTAATAGACAGAGCGATTGAGTGTGGGGCTCATGGCGTTAAGTTTCATTCGTATATTCAAAAGATAAGTTTAGATGATTTTGCTGATGTTTTGAAGGTGTCTCAATATGCAGAAAATCATGGATTGTTCATATGTATAGATACAAGCTATGGAACATCAGGAATTTATAGATATGACAATTTGAGGCTTGCGGCATTCCTATCTGAATTTATTAGCGATGTTCCAATTATCTTACTTCATAGTGCAGGAATAAGGATTCTTGAGGCAATGCTTCTTGCCGATTGTAAGAAAAACATATATCTTGAGACGTCATTCTCATTGCCTTATCTTCTTGGCTCTTCAGTTGAACAGGATTTTGCGTTTTCCTACAAAAAAATCGGCACTGATAAGATTTTATATGGTTCTGATTTTCCATATGTATCTATTGAAGATTCAGTAAATGTTATGAATAATTTTTTTGAAAAATATAATTTCAATTATGACGATATTGAAAGGATAATGTTTAATAATGCTTTGCGTTTGCCCAATGTTTCATAGTTCTTGGAGGTTTGATGAGGATATTACTCATTAATATATGTATACGTTATGATACGCCTGTAAAATATATACCTGTTGGGTTATCATGTATCGCAACTGCTCTTGACCGTGAAGGATTTCGTCCTGATATTCTCGATATAGATCTTTATGAATATAGGGAAGAAGAAATACTTAAATTTCTCAGCGAGAACAATGACTATGATATTGTTGGAATGGGGAACATTGTTTCCGGTTACAAATTTACAAAAAACATTGCTGTAATGGTTAAGAATGTGATACCAAAAGCCCTGCTGGTAGTAGGAAATACGGTAGCGACATCGATACCTGAGATATTATTAACGCGTGTGCCACAAATTGACATCGCTGTTATTGGTGAGGGCGATCGGACTATTGTTGATATTGTGAATGCTTTTGCATTGAAAAAAGATTGGAGAGGCGTTAACGGCATAGCCTATAGAAATGGAAACGATGTTGTATTAACGAAAAAACGGGATGCTATCAATGAAATAAAAAACATCCCTTTTCCTGATTATTCCCTTTTTGAAATTGATAAGTATATTTCGTTATCGAACAAAACCATATCAGAGCCTCTACCTCCCATTTCATTTGAAAAGCTTAAGGCGCTGCCAATAAATACTGCAAGAGGATGCCTTTTTAACTGTACTTTCTGTGGCCATGCTTTCAAGGGCTACAAATACCGATATTACCCTTTTGATATGGTTGTTGACCATATAAAGGGATTACAGAAAATATATGGTATCAATTATGTTCATTTTTGGGATGAGCTTACCTTTTTTTCCCGTAAAAGGCTTGAGGAATTGTGCAATGTAATAGAAAAAACTGGAACAAATTTTTATTGGATAATCAATACCCGTCCAAATACATTTACTATGAAAGATCTTGATCTGCTCAAACGTGCCAAAGACCTCGGTGCTTTGGTAATGGGCGGTGCATTTGAATCAGCAGATGGTGAAATATTGAAAGCAATGAATAAAAAGATGGTAATCGACCAATACATTGAACAGGTAAGGGTTGCAAAAAAGGCTGGTTTAGAAGTATCGACTTCTCTTGTATTTGGATATCCACAGGAAACAAAAATAACAATCAAAAAGACTATTGATTTATGTAGGCAATTAGAAATTTATCCTTCGGCAGGTTTTTTGCTACCTCTCCCAAAAACACCGATTTATGAGTATGCAATAAAAACTGGACTTATAAAAAATGAAGAAGAATACCTCTTAAGGATTGGAGATAGACAAGACCTACATATTAATTTAACGGCTATGTCCGACGAAGAATTCTTTGAGACACTCAGAGAAGAATTAATCAGATTGAAAGATGACCTCAGAATTCCAATATCCGATGACAATGTTATCAAGACAACTATTTATAAAGTTGCGCCCCGAAAAGGTCAGCGAAAACAATAATCAATGGAAAGTACAGTAATTTTAACAGAGGCAGGAAAAAATATTGGGTATGGCCATGTTATGAGATGCGTTGCCTTACAGGATCATTTTATATCTAATGGAATAGAGACAAAAATATTTCTAAACCATTTCGGTGACAATCACATGAATGAGCTTGAAAATATAGATTTGCTCGACTGGCTGAATAAAATTAATGATGTTGAAAATTTGGCAAGGGCATATGACAATGCTATTGTTGATTCCTATCTTGCACAGAGTAGTTACTACAAATTTCTAAAGTTGTTTTTTGATGTGGTTATTGCAATTGATGATTACAATAGAATCGTATATCCTGTTGATTTGGTGCTTAACCCAAACATTTATGGAGATTCGCTTGACTACAGCAGACAGCATGCAAGGATTGTCGGTGGTAATAAATATGTAATTATTCGCAATGCTATTAGAAAAAGTAGAGAAAATTTTAAAATCAGGGATAGGATTGAGACTGTTTTAATTATGCTTGGTGGGTGTGATTACAGAAGACTTGCACCTATACTTATACAAAATTTTTACGATAAAGGTTTTAATATAATTTTTATAGCTGGCTCAGATAATTATAGAAGTGAGGTGTCAAAACAATTTTCTGATTTAAGTGGAATAACATTTATTGGATTTGCTAATGGAATTGAAATAATTGAACTTATAACTAAGGCGGATGTTGTTATAACGGCTGCAGGTCAGACACTCAACGAACTTGCTTTTATGGGTGTTCCATCAATTGCGATCTGCATTGATAAGGATCAGTTTTTTAATATAAAAACATATTGTGAGAAGGGATTTTTACTGAGCGAGCTATATTGGGATGATACTGAATTATGTGGAAATGCTATGAAATTGCTCGAAAAAATGAAAGATGCTCGTTTAAGACGAATTCTTTCAAAAAGAGGTAAGGAACTAGTTGATGGCTCAGGCGTAGCGAATATTCTTAAAATAATAAAAGAAATGGAAAATTATGAAAAAAATACTTGTAGTTGCTGCACATCCTGATGATGAGATATTAGGTTGTGGTGGAACAGTATCAAGAATGATAAAAGAAGGCTTTGAATCATACACGCTAATATTGGGCGAGGGTATAACCTCAAGAGACCAAGTTCGTGATATTAAAAAGAGGAAAAACGAAGTTGAGAATCTTAAGAAACAGATATATAAGGCGGCTTCAATTATTGGTACAAGAGATGTATTTCTATATAATTTTCCAGACAATCGTTTTGACAGCATCGATCTGTTGGATATCATAAAAGTAGTGGAGAAGGTAAAGACAGATATTAGGCCTGATATTATCTTTACGCACTATGGAGGGGACCTTAATATCGATCATAGAATAACATACGAGACCGTTATGGTTGCGACGAGACCTTTGGTTGGCGAGACGGTAAAAGAAATATACGCTTTTAAGACCTTGTCTTCAACCGAATGGGGTTTTCCGTCGGGTTTTGATCCGGATGTTTTTTTTGATATTACAGATTCTATCGATATTAAGTGTAAAGCTTTTCAAACCTATAAATCTGAGCTTAGGGGTTTTCCTCATCCAAGATCTCTTGAAGGAATTAAAATAGACGCTGCTTATTGGGGTATGTGTACCGGTGTAAACTATGCTGAAGCTTTTATGAGTATAAGGATTTTAAGGTAACTCTTTTGTGTATTTAAGAAAAGATTACATTATAGAAGATGTTTGCCTCATTAATTTTGTAAATCTTTCACTCGAAGAAAAAAAAATGATTCTCGGGTGGAGAAATCACGATATGGTTAGAATCTGGATGTATTCGAGCCATATTATATCCTTTGAAGAACACTTATCTTTTATAGAAGGGCTTAAAAATGACAATAAAAACTTTTATTGGCTTGTACGAGATAAAGCAGGTTTAGATTTAGGTGTAGTATATCTTAATAATGTTGATCTGAACAATAAAAATGCATACCTAGGTATTTATGCCAACCCAAATAATGAAAAGCTTAAAGTCGGAAAAATTCTAATCGAATCCCTTAAAGTGCTTGCCTTTAAAATTTGGAATTTACATACACTTAAGCTTGAAGTAGTTAACTTGAATAAACGTGCAATTCGATTTTATAAAAATGCCGGTTTTGAAAAAGAGGGTATATTACGTGAGTTTGTATATATTGATTCAATGTGGCATGATATAGAGATAATGGGGATAATCAACAATAGTCGGTGACTGAAAAACATAAAAAAAAGAATATAGACAACACAGTTTTTCTTGCTACAACAGCATTGGAAGAATTTTGGGATAAAACTTTGCCGATAGTGTTTTTGGGTGAATGGTGCAGACGGTATAGCCGGCGACTTGTTTGGGAATCTTTAGATGCAGAGGTGTTAGAATATCCCTGGATAAACGGAGAACGATTTTTCAATGCTTTTAATTATATCGAAGAATTATACGAGTGCGCTATTGATAAATTATCACGCAATCTTAACAGAATCCATGGAATTACATTTAGTGATAGGTATTGGCGTATCCTCATAGGACCATGGCTGAGATGGTATATATCTATAATGTATGACAGGTACACGTGTCTGCAAGACGCGATAGATCGTTATCCAGATTTTACAACAATTGTCATTTCGCCTGATTCCTATGTGACTCCGCTTGATACACTTGAGTTTATACAACTTGCCAAGGATGATGGTTATAATCTTCAAATATTTAGTCGTATACTCGTTTTTTTAGGTAAAAGTTTTCCTGACATAGGATATGATATAACCTATTTGCCATTTGGGCAAAAACCCAAAAGAAAAGATGTGAGAAGTCTTATAAGTCAATTAGCTGTTGGTGCGACGAATTTTGTTTGGAAATTACGGGGCGAAAATAGATGTATTGTGTTAAAGAGTTCGTACTTTCCTTTTTTGATACAAGCACGTTTTGCTGTAAGAACGTTGGGAAAAGTTCTGAATATCATAGATAATGTCGATGAATTAAGGCACATTCCTAAAGATGAATCAAAAAGGGTGATGCTGAAAGGTATTACATCTAATAAAAAATTATTTGAGAATATGATAGATGAAATGATTCCATTTGATATTCCAAAGGTTTATGTTGAATTGTTTCAAGCAATAAGAGAAGAAGGGAAGAGAAAATTTCCGCGCATGCCAAAAGCGATAATCAGTGCTGACGGATGGTATTATGATGAATATTTCAAGCAATGGGCTGCTTTTTCAGGCGAACAAGGATCAATGCTAATTGGAGTTCAACATGGGGGTAATTACGGAAGCCTTGAATATATTGCATCAGACCATGAAGTTGTAATCACTGATCGTTTTTATTCTTGGGGCTGGAAACATAAGAAGTACCCCGATAAGGTCATTCCTTTTCCTGCTCCAAAATTGTGTTGCAGAAAACAGATCGGAGCGGACAATAAAAAGCATGGTATCCTGTTTGCTACGACATCTATACCGCGATATCTTTTTCAATTTCCGTTCTTGCCCAATATGTTCTGCGATTATCTTAGTTGGCAGGAACGCTTTGTTATTGAGGTCTCTCGCCGTAGAAAAGGAATATTACGTATTCGTTCTCATCGAGAAGACTTTGGGTGGGATATTGATTTTAGAAGGTCGGCTAAAAATATAGATGTTTTGATTGAAGGTTGGGATGTGCCTTTCAAGGAAAGTTTAAAAAGCTGTCGCATTTTTGTAGGCGATTCTATTACTACAACCTTTATAGAATCGCTTTCGGCCAGAAAACCCACAATACTTTTTTGGGACTCAAAAATCAATGTATTGAAATCAGATGCCCAACCTTTTTATGAAAAACTCAGAGAAGCCGGTATTCTATTTGACTCACCAGAGGATGCAGCCACCGCTGTTGACTTGGTTTACGATGATGTTGAAACGTGGTGGAATGAACCATTCCGTCAAGAGATAATAAATGATTTTTGTAGAAATTTTGCACGAACTGAGAAAAATTTCTACATTTTGTGGTTAAATGAGTTTGAAAGAATTCTTGAATTTTCAAAAAAATCAAAAATTAACAAATAAAAATATGAAATAAGGAAGATATCTATGAGCTTTATTGGTATAAATTGGGATCATCCTTCGGGAGCCTCCTTATTAGAGGGGAACAAAATCAAGGCTGGTGTTTGTGAGGAGCGGTTCTCAAGAAAAAAAAACGATATGGCTTTTCCCGCAAATTCTATTCGTTATTGTATGCAGTGTCTCGATAATCCAAAAAAGATTGAAGCCGTGGGGGTTGCCAGCTACGAAGTCAGTTATTCTGGTATGCTTTACCACTATGCCACAATGGAAATTGCGAACCATATTAGAGAGCAACACGAGGTTTGGTATCCAAGGATATATGAAGGAAAAGAAGTTGATGATGCCTTGGTGTTTAATGATATTTGGGATACCAGCCAGTATCCTGAGACCTATTGGTCTACCTATAACGCAAGCAAGAGAGAGACGTATGCGGCCGACTCATTAAAAATTATTGCTGATTTTATAGGAATTGAACAATCAAAAGTAAAACGAATTGAGCATCACTTATGTCATGCTTATTATGGTTATTTTGCTAGTCCCTATAGAAATGAGAGTGCTGTAGTTGTTACTATTGATGGTTTTGGCGATGGCTTAAACGCAACAATTTCTGTAGCTGAGAATGGAAGATTAAAAAGAATATATGCAACGGATAAATGTGTTTTGGGAAGAATTTACAGACATATAACCCTTCTTTTAGGAATGAAACCCTTGGAACATGAATTCAAAGTAATGGGGCTTGCACCATATGCAAAGAAAAAACATTCGCAGAAGGCCTTTGAAGTATTTTCTCAAATATTGGCACTTGACGGGATAGAATTCCGTTGGAAAAGAAAGCCAAAAGATAGTTATTTTCATTTTCAAAGAGAACTTGAAGGTTTAAGGTTTGATAACATTGCTGCAGGTTTGCAATGGTGGTTAGAGGATATTTTATGTCAATGGATAACCAATATAATACGGGAAACAAAAATCGATACTATTGTTATAAGTGGCGGTGTTTCAATGAACATCAAGGCAATGGGTGAGGTGGCAAAACTGCCGGAGGTAAAAAGATTTTTTGTACCAGGTTCTGGGTCAGATGATTCAAATTGTATTGGAGCTGCAATTGGGGCAAAGATAGAGAGAAATGAAGGCAAAATCGAAAAATCGGTAATAATCCCATCGCTTTATCTTGGGCCAGATGTTAGTGATGGTTTATGCGATGTAATTAGAAGCGCTGAAACAAAACAAGAGTATATTGTATACAAAAACCCAATTAACAAGCAGATATGCGAATTTTTGATAAAGGGTTTGGTAATAGGACGTTGTGTAGGAAGGATGGAATTTGGACAAAGAGCTCTTGGAAACAGGTCTCTTTTTGCCGATCCGATCAACCCTGATATCATTGCAAAGATAAATAGTATGATAAAAAATAGAGACTTCTGGATGCCTTTTGCGCCTGTCATATTAGATAAGTATGTTGACAGATATATTAAAAATTCCAAGCATATCAAGTCACCTCATATGACCGTGGGCTTTGAAACAACAGAAGAAGGTTATTTTTGCATGAAAGCGGCGTGTCACCCGGCAGATAAAACAGCTAGGCCGCAGATTCTTTGTAGGGATGACAATCCTGATGTATATGCATTGATTGAGTGTTTTGCTGACATGACAGGGAGAGGCGCACTTTTGAACACGTCTTTCAATCTGCACGGATATCCGATTGTGACTACGGCGGCTGAGGCCTATGAAATCTTCGAAAGTACTGAACTTGAAGGTTTACTTCTTCCAAATGTTCTTATAATGAAAAAAGGCAAGATAATATGAACGACAGCATAAATCAATATAAACATACTGAAGACTTTAGGATTGTAAAAAAGAATGTTGCGGTTAATGAAAAACGTTATGAAATTGCTAAGGAAAAGTGGGAATTTTATACGTCTACTCTTGAAGTAGCGCCTGCCCCTCTTCATGTTGATATAGAGTTAACAAATATATGTGATCTTAAATGCATAATGTGTGAACGCAAATACATGAAAAGGCCTTTGGGATCGATGTCGTTTGATCTTTTTAAGAGAGTTGTAGATGAATGTAACATCATTGGTGTTGATTCCATTAAATTAAACTTATGGGGAGAATCCCTTTTGCATCCAGAACTAATTAAAATGATAAGATATATTAGTGAAAATTCATCTATTGTTACACAATTTAACACAAATGCAAATAGACTTACTTCTGAAAAATCAAAAGGTCTTATTGAGGCGGGGCTCGATAAATTAACTATCTCTTTTGATGGTCTTTCACAAAAAACATATGAAGCAATAAGGGTTAACGGAAACTATAACAAGGTTATTACAAATATCGAAACATTAATTCAGAACAAGATACGGTTAGGTTCTAAAACGCCTTATCTAACAATTCAAATTATAAGAATGCCTGACAATGAATGCGAAATTGATTCTTTTATAGAACGCTGGAAAAACGAAGTGGATTTTATATCTGTAACTAATATAGGCTCAACTGCAGGCTCAAATGAAATACTTTCATATTCACTACGTAAAAGAATGGATAATAACAGAGTTGCTTGCAGCCAATTATGGCAGAGATTATCAATATTGTGGGATGGAAGTGTTACTGTGTGTTGTAACGACTATGATGGATTTCTTAAGCTCGGAAGATATGGCGCATTGCCCTTAACTGATTATTGGCATTGTGAAAGATTAAACGAACTGAGATCAAAACATAAGAAACTTGATTTTTCTGATCTTATTTGCAATAGGTGTACAGAAACATTTACATATAGTGATATATAGATAATATTTAGAGAATCATTGTTTGACCGATATTTTTGTTAATAAAATATTTTATATTTTTAAAATTATTATCAAAGGGATTAGGTTTGAAAGCCCTCTATGTAGTGATGTTCTGATTTTTGATTATGAAGGCAGCAGGGTTCTTCAAGAAACAATTCTATATAATATTCCCCATTCTGTTCTTTTTACGCGCTATGAAACGTTTTATTTTAGCTTACCAATTGTTATAAGATTTATTAGGAATCTGATTAGATTTAAATTACGAGACAAATCTTTTGGGTCTATTACTGGAAATATATATAGATTATATTTATTGAGTTGTATTGAGCATATCAAACCAAAGGTTGTGATTACCTGGGTAGATGATTCAAAAAGTTTTCATTATGTTTCGAGAAATTATAAGCATGCTGAGTTTTATGCTGTTTCCAATGGTTTCAGATATGAATATCCTGTCGTAATTCCAGAAAATGGGTATAAGATGTCGATGCCAAATTTTATTTGTTATGGTAAATTTGAGGTTGACCTTTATAAAAAATATGGTCACAACATAGACCATTACCACCCTGTCGGTCCGGTAATTGGAAGCTATTTCATGACTGAAAAAATCAATGTGCCTATTTCTATAAAATATGACATTTGTCTCGTGTCACAATGTGAATCAACGATAATTCAAGGCCTTGTCTATCCGGAAATTAGGAATGCCATTACAAGGCTCGATGAATTTCTTGTTCGTTATTTGGAGGAATATAATCTTAGTCTGTGTATTGCAGTACGTTCTAAAAGTCGCGTGGAGATAGAATATTTTAAATCAGTATATGGGGAAAAAGCTGTTTTTACAGAAAAGGAAAGCGATTGGCTTGCCACCTATGGGGCTATGGCTGAAAGTGATACTATTGTTGTGTTTGACTCGACTGCTGCAGTTGAGGCCTATAGCTGGGGCAAGAAGGTTCTTTTTTCAAACTTTTCTGGTATAGACAGGTTCAGTATTCCAGTCTCTGATGTTTGTTTCGTAAAAGATTATAACTATAGTATTTTTAGAGAAAAATTAACTGCAATTAGAAATATGCGACCTCAGGAATACCAGGAAAAAACTAAGGATAACAGAGATTATTTGGTGTGTTTTTCTATTGAGCATCCTGCTCATAATTATGTGAGAAATCTCATTCTGAAGGCTCTACAGTGTTGAATTATTTGCTACCCAATATTCCATGGAAAAAGTTTTTATTTATTTTAAAACAGTGTGAACTTCTTCGTACAA
>Ga0302244_1000644_pt1 | contig 25976 bp, 33 predicted proteins | sample AAG_UR_Phe_MG_FD_193513 | JGI IMG/M metagenome (GOLD analysis project Ga0302244, IMG submission 193513) | Enriched activated sludge microbial communities from anaerobic digester in WTTP, New Holstein, Wisconsin, United States - AAG_UR_Phe | ecosystem: Engineered > Bioreactor > Anaerobic >... | reverse complement strand
AGCGCAGCAAAGATAACCGTCTTGTCCCGGTACGTAATTCCTATATGCAAGTGCTTTCATTCATTCCCCCTTTTCATTTGCTGTTAACACCCGGGTTTCTCTCGCTGTTAAACGATACATACCGGAAATGTTTTTTGATGTCGTTTTCCGCTTCATCGGGATCGGGAATGCTTTCCACGATCCTTTCACACTTCCCGCACGGCTTTGAGTAGGCATGCTTAGTGTTCGGGCTATTTTCGATACGGGCCCCGCAGAAGGCTTTCAACTGGCCCGGCAGCCTGGCGTGACAGCGAAATTTCGACCAACCGGAATCTTGGTTTTCGTAAGCCATTGATCTCAAAGCCTTTCGTGCTACACCAGTGGCGTCACGGTCTGAGCGAAATTTCGCTGAGGATTCAATTTCGGGCAATCCTTTCGCGCCAGCAGTAAACCGAGTGCCGTCGGTCGATTTTTCGGTGATGATCCACCATCCTTCGGGTAGCCACATCAGCATTCCCTCCTGTTAAATTCTCCCGCTGTTAAATCAGGAGGCTGTTTTTTTACCTTCGCCGCAGTCCGCGCCGGTCGCCTAGAACTGGGGTCGACGGCCGAGCGGGAAAGTCGCGGATCGCCTTTAGCTCGACGGGGATCGTTACGCCAAACTCCATTACGTCGACGTCTGGACGGCCTTCGGCGACGGCGTTCTCGACGCGCTCCAGCCAAAAAATCGCCGAGAGGCGCGAGCGCATACGCGTCCATAAAAGTTTTTCTTTTTTCATGCGATAGCTTTACCCTCTGCGCGCGCCGCGGTCGTTCGCCGCCCAGGCGATCCGGTCCGTTCCGTTCCAAGAGACTGAACCTGTCGCGCCTCTCTCGTCCCGTCGAGATCGGGAAAGGCGTATTTCTGATTTTTTGGATCCATATTTTTCTCCTTAGGCCGAAAAATAAATCGCGAGCGCCGCAAGCGTAAGCGAAACGAAAATCGGCGCGAGCCGGCGGATAGATTCCGCGCGATTCCACGCGGCGATCCGCCGGCGCGCGGTAAAAACGCGCGCCATGGCCCCTCTCCTTTTGAAAAAGAATAGCCAAGCCGCGGCCTGGCGTTCGGAGTAAAAAAAGAAGCCCCGGCTCGGAATCCGAGCCTGGGCTTGATTTTTCCGGTTAGGCGACCGGTTCCCATTTTTCCTCGACGATCCAAATCGCCGCGCCGAGGGAATCGCTTCCGAGGAAGGCGGCGCGGACTACGCGAGCCGTTTCTTCCTGGTTCCGATTAAGATAGCGCACGGCTTCGTCGACGTCGTCATGGCGGAAAACCTGGACGATATCCCCCTGCGGGAGACCGCGGAACTTTCGTTCCCACTTTAGCGCGGCGAAGACCTCTTCGAGGGTTTTCGGGTTCGAGTTCGAGTTCATTTCCATTTCTCCTTTTTCAGTTTTTGGGCGGCCATGCCGCCCGTCTATCTTGGACGAGAGTATCTCTTTTTGGCCGCGCGATGTCAAGGATTTTTTTAATTTTTTTTCACGCCTATCTCCAGCAAAATCAACGCTCTGCGCGAAACACCCCCCCCTGCCAAAAAAAAATTACGCCGCGTCGGCGATCTCTCCGAATTTTTAGCCCGATTAGGCGCGCCGTCGAATCCGCGGCAAGCCTGGCCGCGCCCAGGGAACGCAGGCGCCAATTCGGACGCCGAGATATAGTCGCGCGCGCTGGAAAAAATTCACGCGCGCGCGGCGAAGAAGATCGAGAAAAATCCGGTCGGCCGCGCGGCGCGAAACGGCCCCGTGCCGGCACAGAAAGTCGTGGACAACGGCGCTTTCTGTCCAGGGGCCGTATCTCGCGAGCGTCGCTCGGAAAGGAAGAGGAACGCTCGCGCCGTCCGTTACGAACCCGCGCGGGACGACGATGTTACCAACTCGAAAATCTTCCTCGACGATCGCGAACCGCCCGCCAGGCAGAAATCTAAGCGCCAGCAGCCGCTCGCCAATCGGCCGATACTTCGCTCGTCTCGAATAGAGCCGCGCCCATTCCTCGTATCCTTCCCGCTCGAACCTTGCCATCAAACCAACTCCCGCAGATCGCCGACCGAAGCTCCGAGCTGGGCAACCTGATCGCTTAGAAGTTTCGCCGCTTGCGCGATTCGATCGCGATAGGCGATCGCCGCGTCCTCCGGATCGCCGGCTAGATGCCGCCCCGTAGCCTGGCGAAACGCGTCCGCCGTCCGGCGGCCGCAGATTCCGTCAATCGGCCCTGGATCGACCCCGGAATCGCGAAGCGCGATTTGGAGAGCGATAATCCAATCGCCGCGTCGGCCGAATGCCCAACGCGGAGAATCGTCCGTCGCCAGTAACATGTTTGTCCTCCAAAGGTCTAGTTTCAACACTGTCATCGCGCCCAGTTGTTTATCTACAGCGCGCGGATCGTATTTCCCGTCCGCGACGTATTTCCCGACGCCCAGGCCGTGCTGAGTCCCGCTCCAAAGATACGGCGAATGCACGCCGCGTTTCATGTATCCGCCGCCGTTAAACTTTTCGAGGAACGCGCCGATATCTCCGATCGTTTGCAGCGCGTGCCCGCGCCCGAGCGCATCGACGGCCGCGGATTCCCAACTTCCGAACGGCCCGCGCCCGACAGGGACGAGCGTCGTCTTCCGATTCCATGGCTGGCCGTTATGTAAATTTTTCGTCCAGTCGCATCCGCTCTCGCGCATGGCGATCGCGCCGACCACCGGCCACGGAACGCCTGTGGCGGCTTCGACGATTTTATAACGCGCCTCGCCGCTGCGAATTTTTCTCGCCCATGTCGACGCACTTGCTTGCCACTCCGGAAGAATGGCGGCGCTGTCGAAAAGCGATTCGTAATACGACGATGTGCGCATATCCAATCTCACGAAAGGTCTGGCATGTTCATCGGCGGACCTTCCGCCGGAACCAACACGCGAGCCGGTCCGCCGAACTCGACCGCCGGCGTTCCGAGCGAAACGCTCGGTTGGCCGAAGGCTTCCGTTTCGTAGTCAACGCGCCAGAGATGGAAGTTGGACCCCTCCGGAAACTCACCGAGATAAGTCCATGCGTCCTGCGCATGGCCGGGCGCGAATTCGTTTAACGCAGGGATCACTACGCCGTTTATCGCGGAATAGGTCGCCGAGCTTCTAACGGAAAGCCAGGCGCTCAGCAGCTCGGTTATATCGACCGCCTGCATCGTCTCGTCTTCTTCCGCGTTTACTTGAATCGCGTCCGTTTTTGCGAGGATTTCGACATAGCCGTCCGCCGCCCGCTGGCCGACAAGCGCGAAGCGCACGCCATCCGCGCACTCGGTCCGATAGTTCTCGCCGGTCGTCCCGTCGTAAGGCGGATTCGGATCGTATTCGGCCATGTCCTCGACGTACTCTTGGTCCGGCTCCCACTGCGGCGCGACGTAATACGTGCCGCCGATTTGCCATGTCGCGATCGGACGGCTGGAGACATAGGTCGTTCGGCGGCGATAGACATATTCGGAAAGATGCACTCGCGCCGGAACGACGGCGCGCAGGATCGACGCCCCGTCCGGAAGGTTGACAGCTATCTCCGGAACCAAGTTCAGCCCGAGTTGGTTCAGGTAAAAGTAACGGCTTAGTTCGGCTGGATAGCTCGATACGAGCGCGTTCGCGAAGGCGTAATCTTTCGAAACGGTTATCGGGCCGACATGCTCCGCGCCCGGGCGCCGCGTCCAATCCGGATCGGCCCCGACGGCCCAGTTCCCCCAGTAGGCCGCGCCGCTGGCATTCGCCTGGCACGCGGCTTTCGCCGCCTCGATTGTCGACCCGCTCCCAACCGCGCCCGGTCCGCCGAGAATTCCGTAGGTTTTTCCGTCGGCGAATTCGACGGGCGGCGCGAACGTCTCGCTTCCGCTCGAAACGAGAAATTGCGAGTGCATTTCTTCCAGGCCGACCGGCGGGTTGATTCGGATCGGCGACTGGGCCGTCGTCATCGCTTCGAGCGCAAGCCTAGTCTGGTTTACAACCTCGGCAAAGTAGTATGCCGTTCGGCCGATTCGGCCAGTTGGACACTCGAACCGCAGGCAGATCGCCTCGGCCGCGCGCATCGCTTCCGCCGCGTCCAGAGCAAAAAAGTAACATCCGTTCGCCGAGTGGTAAGACGTGAGATCGGACGAAATATCAGTCCAATTATCAAGCGCTTTTGCGGTCCAGAAAGCAGAGCAGTCGCCGCCTCCGCCGAACGTGTGCGAGGATCGAAGCAACAACCAGTCGCCGGGGCCGACGATTTCGCTCGTTATCGCCGCCGCGAGCAAGCCGTCGTCGTCGGCGACCCAGATCGCGTCGCAGACGTTCCCCCACTCGGAGAAGTTCGCCGGATAGCCTTCGAGCGTCGGAAGCGTTCCGCCGCGCGCGCCAATCGCGCCGGTCGTCCAGTGGAAACCGACGCTTGATTGCGTTCCTTCGGAGTCGACAATCCCAAACGGCGCAACGGCGCGGATCACGAAATCCGCCGGGACAGGCTCGCTGTCGTCGTCGAGCCAAGGCAAGACGATTGCCGCCGCGCCAGGCTCCGATCCGGAAGCGTGATGGAAGCTTACGGCATGTCCGACCCGCGCCCCGTGATGCGGGCCAAGATGAGAATACCAAAACGGCGCGCTCTCGATTCGAAGCCGCGCCCATGTTGGGACGCCGCAAAAATTCCCGCCAGACCAAATCCCGATCTCGCTTCCAAGATAGCCTGGCGCGATAACGATCTTGGTTCCGCGCTCGCCGTCCTGCGCGATCGAGTAAATTTGCCCCCAAACGTAGGGCGCGCGATTCGCGCCATCGTAGCCAGGCGCGGCGAAGGCGCTTCCGAGCGGCCCGGCGACAGACGCCCACGGCATTGGGTATAACCAAACCTTCGCGCCGAAAACGGCCGACTCCTCGGCGCATGGAGCAAAGTCAGCATCCCAAAATCCGAACTCGACTCGCCCGTCGCGGAAGTATTGCGTTGCGGTGCTTGCGCCGTTAATCGAGGAAAGCAACACCTGCTCGCTTGCTTCCGCGTAGCCGTTCGCCCGCGCCTGAAACCTCGATAGCGAGTCGCCCCAAAGCAAATCTCCCCAGTTTCGATCCGTGGCAGCCAAGCTATACAGCGGCCAAGCTCGCCAGTCCGCGCAAGGATCGTGCGCCTCGGTCAGGCCGTCGCCATCGACCAAGTTCTGCCACGGCGATTGCCAATCGCGCGCTTCGTTTATTAGCCAGGCGAGCGCGCCCGGCGATGGCGCGGCAGGCAGCTCGGAGTCCGGCGGCCATTCGTGAATCGCCCCGCCGCGCCAAACGTTATTTTCGTCCAGCCTGCCGAACGCTCCGCATTCGAGCGGCTGTTGGATTTCGACCGAGTTATTTCCATATTCTTGCTCGGCCGCCGGCGTGAACGATCCGATGATCGACTGCGCTCCGCGCCGATAAAGAACGATCTGATTGTTCGGGGGAATCGGCGTTTGCCTCCACAGGACGAGCGGCGGCCCGCCGATCCATAGTTGATCGACGGCCGCGCGGATTCGCGCCATCGTCCAGAAATCGCTTGGCGCTGGAGGCGCGAAAGAATCGCAGGAGTTGACTTGCCAACATCGCGGCGTAAAATTCGCTGCGCCGCTCGCCGTCTTGTGCCGCGCGCAGAACCAAGTTACGCCGTGCGGCCCGTCTGCCGCGCCCCAAACGCCGCCCCAGTCCGGCCAGGACCAAAAGCACTGCCCAGGTCCTACGTTTTCAGCATGGTTGGCATAGTCGGACTCGACCGAGCGAACGTAAAACGTTATTCGCGCGGCCGTCGCCCCGGGCGAGAAATCCGTCTTTCGCAAGCGCAGGACAGACGATCCGCCCGCGCAAACAAGCGCGCCTTCGCCGTCGAATTCGTATAGATCGGAGACGCTTGATGTCTTGTCAACCCACTCCCCGCCCAGCCGTTCCTCGACAATAAGCGTGCGATTGCGGCTCGTTTCGCCGGGCATCGGCAGCGCGATATCAACATCGCCTAGAGCTATCGTTTCAACATCGTCCCACTCCGCGATCGCTTTTTCATGGACGATGCGCTCACGCACGCCATAAAAAAAATGCTCGCGATCTCTCGTCCATCCAAGCTCCGGCACGACCGGTTCGAAGTTATAACCGCCAGCCCATGGCTCCGGCATTTGAACATGCCGACAAATATCGACAAAGCACGTCCAATCTTCTTCCGGATCGGCCCTGGCCATGGCCAACTCGCCGACGTCCGCGTCGAGAACCAACTCGACGAAATCCGGTTTTCCATCTCCAGGCGCCGGCGGATCGACGATCCCGCGAAGCTGGCGGATATTAACCCTCGCGGCCAAATTATTCCCGGAGAAAACGACGCCGTCGCCAACCTGGTAAGGCGTGCCGGCAAGTCCGGCGCGCGGATCAGGCAGATCGCCGGACGTGTCGATGATTACGCGGTTGTTCGTGGCGGAAAGGACGGGATGCGAGGCTAACGACAGGGGGTTGGCGACGGCGTTTTCGAAGTAATCGTATCCGCTGGCGGACCAGCCGTATGTTGAGAAACGCGAAGCGTAAGAGTTAAGAAACCAAAGAGCCGCCTGTGCGCGACGTATCCAATGCGCCGATGGAATCGTGTGCTCCGGCGCCCATGGCGGCGGTCCGAAGTAAGGCCCAGACCCAATCGCGTTTAGCAGGCGGCGACGGTCGTAGGTCTCGTGCTCAGGCGAGCTTTGCGCGAGCGGGCACTCGGCGCACCCTTCGTGCGGCAGGACGTCCAGCCGCGCGCCGGCGATTGCCGGCGTCGCGTAAGGCGTTCCGTCCGGCCCGAGCGGCACCGGTTCCAACTTCGGAATCAAGCTCGTTAACGAGTGCATCAGTCCGCTTTCAACATGTCCTCGCGCGCCAAGGCTTCTGCCGCGCGCGCTTCGATAGCCAGGCGCTGGTCGCGGCGCAGCGCGGCGGCCGCTCCTTGGAACATGCGCTGGACGGCGGCCGGCTGCGCGTCGTAAAGCGCGGCGAAATTCGACGGCTCGTCAAGCGCGGAAAAGAAGCCGTGGCTGGCGTCCGCGTATTGCGCGGCGCTTATTTTTTTAGCCTGAAGCGCCGCCCATAGCTCGGCGTGGAACGCGCGCGCGAAAGCGAAATAGTCGCGTCCGAATTCCTCGACGACGGCTTCGCGCCGGATTTCTTCCGCGTTTTTCTCGCGCGCAGGCTCTTGCGAATGCGCGCTAAAAATAACGGCGACGAGAATAACGCATGCGACCAGAATTAGAAACCAATCGAACTTGGACATCTCTCTATTCTTCCTCCAGCGCCAGAAGCGGCAAGTAATAAGTCGCCCCGCCAACCATTATCTGCAGAAATGCCACTGGAACTTCGCTAACGCTCCCGGCCGTATAGATTCCGCAGGCGAAATCGACTATGTCATTCTGCCCGGCGCCGCCTAGTTGGATGACGGCGTTCCCGCCGCTCGCCGGGTTGATTGTCAAGTTTCCGCTGGCGGTCTTCACGTCGCCGCCATCGACATTTAAGTCGCCAGCCATCGTCATATTCCCAGACGCGTCGATGGACGCGTCTATCGCCGACGTCCCGCCCATGAATTTAATCCCGCCCGTCGCCTGGCCGTCCCATAGAGCTATCCCGCCAGCGGTGTTGTTATAAACACACGTCGTCGCCGCGAGGTTGGCGTTATTCGAATATGTTGACGCGAATTGGTAAATTCCGCCTACCGAGTTAAAAGAGCTAGTTCGCAGGAAGGCAGCCGCTCCGCTTCCTGATGTCCCGGTGTTGGAAATTCCCATCGTGATAACGCCCGTGCTGCTGCCTTCGACGTTTAACTTGTACGCCGGGCTGGCCGTGCCGATCCCTACGCGGTCGTTCGACGCGTCAACGACTAGTGTTGGCGAGTCGATGGCCAAGCCCGCGCCCGTGATCGCGCCGCTAACCTTCGCCGCTCCGAGCACGTCAAGCGAGACGGTCGGCGAAGCCGTCCCGATTCCAACGCGATTCGTTACCGAATCCGTCACGAGCGTGGTCTCGTCGACAAGGATCGAACCGAATCGCCAGATTCCCGTCGAATCGAACGAGGCGTCAGAATCGAGAGAAACGGTTCCGCTTGTAATTGCAAGCGGCGGCTCCGCCGAAACGCCCGCGCTCGCAAGATCGGAAAGCGAAACGCCCTGCAGCTCCGAATCGGAAAAAACCAACTCTCCGTCCGCGCGTTCGATCTTGACCGCGCCGTCGTAAACGCCGTTCGATCCGATCTCCAACATCTCGACTCGCGCGCCAAGAAGAAATAACGCCGCAGCGCCGACGGCCGCCCAAAGAAATCGTCGCATCTTCCTAGTCCTCCGATTACTGCGCCCATCCGAAGTCGATCCAAGCGCGCGACGATCCGTCGCCAGGCGACGCCGCCCCGGGCGACGCGTCAGGGAACCGAATCAACGCGAGCGCGCTGCTTTGGACCGCGAGCACGCTTGCATATCCAGTCTCGCCGAGCGAAAGTCCACGCCATCCGATTGCCGGCGAAGCGTACGGGCCGCTCCCCGTTGCGATCGCGAGGCAGACGCCGGAAACCAACACGCGCCCCATGGCGCCAGGTTCGATATCCTCTAGCGCCACAACCATTTTCGGCAGGTCCGCTTCGGTCTCGAAGTCGGAGAGAGAAAGCGCGATCTGCCGCGCCCCGTCGGAATCCTCGACGGACTGCCCGGAGACGCAAACGACTCCGTATTGTTGGATCGCCGTTTCCGTGGCGTTTTCTCCGAGCGCCACGATTCCGCGCACACGCGCGCGCAAGGGCGCGGATGTTGAAATCGACATGCCGCCGGGCATGCGGCTGACGTTGGTCCAGCGCGCGCCTTGAATGCCGGCGAGTTGGTTCAAAAGCATTAGCTGCCTGTTATGATCCGCCGCGCGAATCGGCGCTCCAGTCTTGACTGTCGGAAGTTTTGCCATGCGCCGCCGCCTATGGATTCGTGAAGGCCTGCCCGATTTGAAGTCCGCTAAACGCGCCGCTCGCATAAACCTTCGCCACGTGAACGCTTGCTATGCCGCTTGAAATCGCATCGTCGATTTTGCGCTGCGTATGGCGAAACCAAACGTAATCCCACGCGCCGGGCGTCGAAATCGAAATCGTCCCGCCGTCGATTCCTGCATACGACGTCGTCCCGGCGCTCTTGGCGACGAGAAAGTTAAACTCGATTTCCCAGCGCACGGCGTCTGTCTTTGAAATTCTGGCGCCGATAAATAACGCCTCGCCGATTCCGCATCCCATAAAAGAAGAGTTATTTGTTTTCCCAAGCAGGCCAAAAAGAGTCGCCCGATAGGTCGCGTTCGGCTCGACGGAAACGCGCTTGCGGATCGTTAACGAAACTGCCGGGCGATAGACGTCCACGCCCTGGACGTCGTCGCCATCGACGCCGATCGCTGTCCCGCCCGAAGCTCCGGTTGGATAGTGAAGCTGATCGCCGGCCGATGCCACGTTCGTAATGTGGACTTGGCTGGTGGCCAAGTCCCACTCGATAACCTCGCCGTAAGCGTTTGCCAACCGGTCGTCGTCGTCGCCGCCGTAAACGACCGAGACGTGGCAGCCTTTCGAGTCGATCGGCTCGGCCGATACTTGCGTGACTGCGATCCCTGAAATTGTTGGATGCGGCGTTCCGATTGCAACAATTCCGGCGGCCGCCGCCTCCGTATCGGACGTGTCTGCATGGTACTTTCGCGTCTCCGTCCAGCCCGCTGCCGTTACTTCGACGGCGCGGCTATCGACTAGTTCGATATAGTTGGTCATGCGAATCTCGCCGTCATGTTGCCAAGTTTCGCGTCCATGGATTTTAGCGTTCCAAGCATGCCTTGCTGGGTGCTTAACTGGCGCTGGCCTAGGCTATTTCCCGCGCCGCCCATCTCGCGTCCAGACGTCGACCCAAAGAAGCCGGTTATCCCGCTCTTCGGAACTGGCGCGGCGAGCGGCGTCTCGGCGGTCGGAAGCCCGATTTCCGGAATCGAAAGTTCCGGAAGCCGCAGCGCGTCCGGATTGAAAATGCTTTCCAACCCGCTAAAAATCGGCGCCACGGCCGAGCGGTACGCATCGCCGCTCGTCGTTAGTTTTCCGGCCGCGCTTTCTATTTTATCCTCGCGCATGTCGGCGAACGCTTGCTTCGCTTCGCCAAAGGTCATGCCGAGCATTTTCTCGGGGAGAGACGGGCCCCACGGCTTCGCCCGTTCTTCCTCGCGGCGACGGTATTCCTCGATCTTGATTAGCCCGGCGTTCTTTAGCTTCTCGTCGATGGCTTGGCCAATCGCATTCACGATCCCGCGCGCCTTATTCTGTATGGCGCCAAGGATGCCCATAATCTTCGAAAGAATCAGATAAAACCCAGCGTACAAGCTATCCAACCAAGCGCCCATGTAATCCTTGATTCCATCCCAGACCTTGCGCCAGAAATCGCCGAAGATGGATAAGCTGTCCTTGAGCAAGTCGAACAAGCCGCTTAGATAAATTAGCGCGGCAGCGACAAGCCCAAGCGGCGTCAGAAGAAACGCGAGCATCGATCCGGCCCCGGCGACGACCAGCAGCGCCGCCGCCGTCCCGAGAACCGCCGCAGTAAGCTTCAGAAATCCAAGAACAAGATCCGGATGCGCTTGGATAAGCGCGGCGGCATTCGTCGCCGCATTCGCGAGCGCGGCGACGTAGGGCCGAAGCGCGTCATTTACAATCGTTCCGACGGCGATTTTTAAGTCGCCAAACTTGGCGACAAGCGCCTTGACGGAATTCGTGAAACTGTCGACCGTACGCGCCGCGTCGCCGTGCGCGTCGCTCGTCCCGCGAAGAAGGATTCGAAGTCGAGCCAGGACCTTTTGCTGCTCGGTGGCCTGCTTGGTTCCCTTGGCCAAGCCCATCGCCATCAGCTCGGCGTTCAGCGACGATTCCATAATCGAAACGCCGAACGCGCGAAGATTTTCATGGTTGCCAATCAAGCCGCCGAGGATGCGTTGCATCGTCTCGGCGTCGTTCCTGTTCCCGAAGGAAGCAAGATCGTATCCAAGCTGCGCGACGACCTTGCTTAACTTAGTCGCCTCTTCCCGCGCGAAGCCCATCGGCACAAATATATCTTGAAACGATGCAAGAAAATCCATCGTGTCGGTTTCGCTTCGCCCGATTCCTTTCGATAACGCTTTCGCCCAGTCGCCAGTTTCACGCGCCTGCGTCTTGAAAACGGCTTCGAACTTCGATAGCGTTTCCTCGAAATCCGCCGCTGCCTTTATCGGCCCGCGAAGAGAGTAGGCCATCGCGCCGCCGAGCGCGCCGAGCCTGACGCCAAGCCCGAGCGCGACCTTGCCCACCGATTCAAGTTGGCTTCGCACGGACGCCAAGGCGCGCTGAATGCTTCCCGCGCCCTTTGTCGAAAGCTCTATATACGCGCCGCCTGCGCGAATGTCCGATGCTCCAGGCATAGTTATTTCGCTCCGAATTCAGACATCGCCACGGCAAACATGCCGCCGCCGCGACGTCGCGGCGCAATCAACGGATGGAAATCCGCAACGCTCTTCGGCCGCTTGGATGTCAGGTTATGGACCAGCGCCATCAACGACGCCGTCCGATTCCAAGCATCCTTTGCGCGCGCCTCGGCCATCCAAAAAAGCTCCCGCGGCGTCAACTCTTCAAGCGGCGAAACGCCGGCCAAGGCGGCCAGCTCGATCAGATCGCGAACCGTCCAAGCGCGGCCTTCGCCGCGTCGGCCAAAGGGCCGACACCTTCGCTCTCCGCCGTTTCGATCTGCGGAAAAGCTTCCTTTAGCGCGGCGAAGGCCGCTTGGAAGGCGGCTGGCAAGATATTCGGCGCGAGGCGGACATCAAGAAATTCCTCGCGCGAAATGCCTCGGGAGCGCGCCTGATCCTCGCAAACAATCCATAGAATCTCAAGCATTTCATCGAGGCGAATCTGAGCGCTCAACATTTTCGCAAGCGATAAATCGCACTTGCGCGAAGCGCGCAAAATCAACGGCGTCGTTATTCGTAACTCCCACTCTTCCGCCTTCGCGTCGTTAAATCGAGCCATGCGCGTCTCCTTTAGAAGCTTGTCGCCGTGCCGTCGTTGACTTGCTTGACTTCGCCCTCGCCCTTTGACAGCGTGATCGACGTGGTAGCGACGTCGGCCAGCGGCTCGCCGTCGTTAAACGCCGTTATAAAAACCGGCAGTTGCTTGCCGTCGCCGCCGGCCGCATCCAACACGCGAACCCAAAACGTCGTCCCGGATTCCGCGAAATCGCGAAGCGCCAACCAAGTCGCGTCCGAAATATCGCGGACGACATCGAAGGAAACGGTCGCTCCGCGCAAACCTGCGCGCGCCGACTTCCAACCGCCGCTGTCGCGCGAAGTTATATCGATTTCATCAGCCGACATCTCGTCGCTGTTGTCCCTGACGTATGGAATTTTTACATACGTCCCGTCTTCCGTGGCGCAATATCCCAACCAACACTCGTAGCCCGCTTTTATGGCCATGTCGCGTTCTCCTTGCGAAGTTGAATTCTTACACTAATCGAATATCCAGGGTAGCCCGCATCGTCGGAAACATCCGACGGCGGGTCGGCCCAGACATGGACGCGATACGCGCCGGCGTCGAAAACGGAGCGGCGCAGCGCTTCGTAGATCGCGCCGGCGGCCAGGCGCGCTTCCTTTGTCGAGCCGCGTCGCTCGCCCCAAACGGAAACGTTCGCGAGCGTTTCGAAGTCCGCCGCCGAGCGCGTTCCGATCGCGCGGCCGCCGGAAACAGAAACCGTCGCGCAAGGCCCGTCGCATTCCTTCGGCGCCGGCTCGCGCGTGAAAATCGCCGGCCTCGATATTCCGTCTCCAAAGTCGAATCGCGCCAGCCGAGCCACGGCAAGCGGATCGCTGCAAATCCAATCGCGGATAATCTCCGCAATGTCAGGGACTCCGTCAGTAATCGACGGGTAAGGCATCGATCCCTTTGGCCCGCCCGCGTATCGTGGGACGCCGGCGCGCACATCTCCCGCCGCCGCCACGCCGGAGATCAGCGTGTAGGCGGAAAGGTCGATCCCGGACAACTCGGCGATCGCCGCGTCCGAGAAACGCCAATCACCTGGCGTCGTCGATTGCGCCCGCCAACGGTAAGACATCGCTAAACTTCCTCTATCATCGAGTCGAGTTTGTCCGTCGTCGCCTTAACCGCGTCGGCGATCCCGTCAAGAACGTCGATCTTTCCGCCAACCCCCGACAACGCCGCCAGGACAACGTCGTCCGCCCCGGCCAGCGCCGTCGCCAGATCGCCTTTCGTCGGCAGATCGTCAACGCTCTCTTGTGTCGCCGCCGTCTTCGCGGCGTCATACGCCGCCGTAAGCGTCATCTCCGCGCCAGTCACCGCGTATCCGCTTGCGCTCGCCGCGAACAGCGCGTCATAAACCGCTTCCTCGACAACCTGAAACTCGTGTCGCACCGGCAGCGCCCCAGCCTTGTGGCAAATCAGCGTCATCGCGCCGACCGTGTTCGTGTCCGTGGCGTTTAGTTTGCACTTGTAATATCCGTTCGCATCATTGGTCGCAGTCGTGTCGTCGTTTTTCTGCGCCAACGTCTGGCCGTTTTGGGAAAGATTGATGTCGGCCTGGCTCAGCGTCAGACCCGTCTCCGCCGTTTTGCCGTCGTCCTCGTCCACGAACGGGCCGATCAGCACGTCCACCGCCGTCGATTGCCGCAGTATAATCGCCATCAGCTGACTCCCATCATCCGCCTAAGGTGCATCGCCCGCGCGACGACGCTGGACGCGAGCAAATCCCCGCATTCGAAATCGTCGAAAATCGCGTTCAATAACCGGCAATAAAACCCGCCACGCAATCCGCTGGCGATCGAGCTGTCCGTCGCCGAAATCTCGTCGTTGTATGTTTCGTCTTTTCCGTAAATCGAACTGCCGTCCGCCTTGAAAAAAACGACGAATGGAGTCGTCCGCGACCGCGACGACTCCGCCAACAGCGTTTGCGTCCCTGAAACAACTTTGTATACTCGATTGTAAGTCGTGTTGAAAAATCCGAAATATCCAGTGGAGCCATTGAAACGCGCAAGGGCGCCGGTATAGGCGCTGCCGATGTTCACGATCGTGATCCGAGAGTAATTGTCGTCGCTCGATAAATTGGACTGCGCTTGCCTATATGTATGCGCGACGGCGACATTCACCTTGGCTTGGTTGTTCACGATGTCCGTTCTCGATCCCGTCGTGTCCCAAGACCATCCCTCGGCGCTTTCCCCTAGATTGGTCTGATCGACTCGATTAAAATTATCCGTAAGCTTCGTCGCCGGTTTCTCCGGCTTTTCTTTTTCCATCCCCTCCGGAATAAGCGAATCGCTATCGACGCGATATTTTTCGGACATCGCCCCAAGCCATTTCAGCCTGTGCTTCTGATCCTTCTGATCCTTCTTGTCAATCTTGTCAATCCGGCCCAATTCCTTAAAAGTCCGCCGCAAAACCTTCTGCACTTTATCCCAATGCAGCGTTTTCTCCCCAGCCCATCGCGCGCTCTTAACTAGCGAATGCCCGCCAAGATGCAATTCCAAAATGCCGCGATGCGTAGGCATCAACGGCAACGTGCGCACCGCTCCATCGGGATCGCTATAAATCGTCAACGTATCCCACAGCAAATCCAACAGCGTGCAAGGCGCAATGGCGTCGCCAATCTGCAAGCGCGCCTTCCATTCCGAAATCAGTGCCGCGCTCAAATTCTCTCCATACAAATCCGAACCCAAATATTGATAGCCCGTCTCATCGCCCAGCCGCTCTTCGCACGCAAAAAACCCGCTCTCGCTCGTCGGCGACAACGGACGCAAATCCACAAGCCCGACCGTGCCCGTCGGCGCCCGCCAGAACTCGCCGTCGGCGCCGCTCTCCCAAATCCACTTTCCTAAGTAATAATGCCGCGCCATCGTCATAATCTTTTCGCCGCAAACTCGCTTCGTTCACACCGAGCGGATAAAAGTCTTCATTTCGCGCCTTCGCGTTTTGTCATCAGCTCCCGCCCAGCACGCGTCGCCCGCAAATTCGGCGTAAACGCGCCACGAGCGATTGCCATTGAAAACAGTCTCGACTATTCGAAGAATTTTTTTCATGTCGAGTTACCTTCGTTTCGCTCGAAGCGCCCTGCCGGCGCGTGTCGAAGCAAGCGCCAACTGGCTGAAAAACCTCGGAATCGCCGAGAGGCAACCAAGCATGCCCGGAACCATAAACGCCCGTCTTGGATAGCGCCGCGTTCCGAATTCGTGCACGCGGCCGATCGCCCCGACGCCGGCCGGCCCAACAACGACAGTTCGCGTCTCCGGATCGTGCGCGCTGGCGATTGCCTTTTTAAGTTTATAATCAACACGCTTCCCTTCGTGCGTGTGCGGCGGCGTGCCCTTCGGACTCGGAACGCCAACCGGCGCGATCTTGATACTGTCAGCGACCTCGGAGCGAACCAACTCTCCGGCGCGCGCTAGGCGTTGCTCCGCCGCTTCGAAAATCGCCGCCACTAAAAGCTTATCCAAAATCTCGACATGCATGCGAATCCGAATCATTTCCGTCACGCTTGTTCCACAGCCACTGCCGCCGACATGGACGAAAGCGAGACATTCGCCGAAGCCCGCTGCCCGCCATGCGCTTGACTCGAATACTCGACCTCGATGACATCGCCGATTCGCAAGTCCGTATCCTCAGGCATCGTGACGCGAATTTCGTCTTCAAGAATGTTGAAATCCACCCAGGCAAGCGATGCTCTCTCGGTGTCAAGCGCCTCAAAAACATCGCCGCCATCGAAATAGCGAAGCGGCCGCGAATACCTAACTGGCGTGTCGAACATAGTCAGTGCGCCAAATCCCGTAAAGTAAACGGCCCGAGCAAGTCGCCGCAGTCGCCATGGATAAGCGCGTCCCATCTCGACGTGTTGCCTTGCACGCCCTGGAACGTATTCCCGCCACGAACGCGAAACAAGCGGTCGACAACCGCGAGCACGGCGAGCTTCAAGCCACTCGGAGCGGCCACGCTTCCTTCGGCCTTTATCGCGTCGCCGTCGTTATATCCAGCAGAATAGGCGAGCCTGAACCGCTTGCGCCCCGCAGGCCAATTAGCGACCGATCCGTTTCCAACATAATAGACGGCATCCTCCATAACACGCCAGTAACTTTCATCGACCGAAGCGCCGCGCTCGAAATCGTAAACGTCCGAAACGGAAACAAGCGGCCGAACGGACGGCGCCAGAAATCCACATCCGCCGTCCAGCCAATCCGTAACCGAACGCACGGTCCATGACGTGCCGCAGAAATTCGCGGCCCAGGACTCGACGCCAGAAACGAGCGCGTCAATCTGCGAATCGACCATCGCGCTGTTTATTCGCAAAAACGCCTTAGCCTCTGCGACTGTAACCAAATTTCCCATCGTTCTACCTGTCCACTGGCCTGTTCGTGCTTTCGAGAATCGCGACGGCGACCCCAGTTCCCGGCGCGCGCTTTATTTCCTTGATACGATAAAGCTGCCGCTGCGCATTCGGATGGCGATCCGCGAAGCCGACAGAGCGGACCTCGCGAGCGGTCGCCGATCCGCTAGCCGTTCGCGAGCGCGTCATGCGCCCTTCGCCGCCGGACGGCCCGACGTCTCCGCCGGCAATCAAGAGGAATAATCGCAGGAGCCCAAGAACCGCCAGCGGCGTCGGCCCCGTTATAACCGGCGCGCCTTCGGCGTGAATCAACCTAAAAATAACCGTCTCGCCGTACGCCGACAGGCCGCCAAGATCGGCGCTCGCGCGCGCATAACGATATCCCCTGCCGGCCCCAGCCGTCGAACCAAGCCCAGCCGCGCCGAGCATGGATCGCGCGCGATCCGTAAAGCCGGATGCCGACGTCGAACCAAGTCCAGCTACGCCGCGCGCTTCGGCGTAAAGCCGCGCCGCCGACTCCACCGCGCCGACGGCAGCGGACGCAGATATGCGGCGGCTCTTGCTTGCCGACGCCTCGGCTTCGCACGAGGCGAGATCGCCAGCGGAAATCAACTTACGAAAAACCGTCGCAACGCCATCCGCGCTCGGAGCGGCGATCTCCGCTTCGCCTTCCCCTTCGACGATCCACGCGGCCGAGCCTTGCGCGGACGGCCCGGCGATCTCCGCTTCGCCGGAGAACGACGCCTCGCGGCCAAGCGCGGCCGTCGCGGCCAAGTCCCCGATCTCGCCCTGCAGGAAAAGGCGATATCCTTCGTAAAGCGCCTCGACTATCAAGCGCCCGTCCGCGCTTAGATGCAACAGCCCGGAGAAAAGAGAAACAGGCAACCCCGGCTCCGCCGCGCCCTTCGGGTCCTCGACCAAGTCGGCGAGGCATATATTTCCGTTCCCGTAAATTTCAAGCGCCGTCGCTGGCGGCGCGCCGACGCCGACTCGCATCCGCTCGGCTAAAGGCTCGTATTGGATCCAGCCGCCATACCGGTGAAACCGATCCGCGACATGCGGAACCTCGAAAAGCTGGCCCAGTAGATGGATCGGGCCATTCGTGGAATACTGGCCCTGAACCGGCAAGTAACATCCGATGGCCGCGACCGTTCGATTGTTGATAACGAAATCAAGCCTGCGCAAATCAGCGCGCCATAAGATAAATGTGGCGGAATCGAACCGCCACAGAACAACATCCGTTGGCGAAAGATAAAACCGCGACTGTTCGTATCCATGCCCGAGCGCCTGCATGGAGCCAACCCATGGATAGCCTGTCGCGGCGATCGTCGCCATCCCCTGCCTCGTTTAACTCGCGCTCTTCGAAAGCACGAACGATTGAACTCCAATCGTGTCGCCCGCTCCGACAACCAAGCTGGACATCGTAATTTCTCCGCCGCCGCCCGTAGCCGTAACCGTAAGCTTGATTAGCTCGGTCGTGTCCGCCTTTCTTAAATACGCGTGCGCGACCGTTCCCCCGGCGGCGTTCGTGTCGGAAGTAATTTCGTACGCCGTCGCGCTTCCGTTGCTGGCCGCCGCAAAGGCCGGATTGGAAAGAGTAAGCGTCGCCACTGGCGCGTTCGCGCTCGTCTGAAGCTGGAGCGTTCCGCCGCCGAGCAACGCCGTCGCCGCATCCAACATCGCGTTTCGAACCGCTGTCGCAAGAATCATATCAACACCTCTTTACTGTGGAAAAACCGCAGGGTGGTTTTTTGCATGCTCGACTTCCAGGGATCGGATTTTAAGATCGTGCGCGTCGATCCGGCAGTCCTGCCGTTCGAGCACGTCCTCTATCTTGGCCAGTATTTTTTTCTGGCTTAAGATGCTCGACCATGTCGCTCCCATCTGAAAAATAACTCCGACGAGAAAAATAACAACAACAGTCGCCATCTCCGCGTCCAGATCTGCCGAATCGATCAGCATGGTTAAATCCCGAGAACCAAGTAATTGAACCCGACATCGCGGCCCGGGTTCGCGTCCACGGATATCGTGAGCGTCGTCCCGCTAATCGTCCCGCTAAACTCGGCCGCGTCGCCAAGCGTTGTCGTTGGCGAGACGATTGCAATATCTCCCGTCGCCGCGCTCGTAACCGTGACGGCGACCGACGTTGTTCCGCTCGTGAGCGTCGCTGTTCCGGTTGTTAGAAGCGAAACCTTCGTCCCATCGCTGCCGATTCTGATTCCGTCCGCATACCGATCCACGCGGCCATCGTCGGCCGCTTGCGTAAGCGGCGTGGCAGCAAGCCAGATGCAAAGCGCGGCAAGCGCGCAAAAAACGAAAACCGCGACCCGTTTCATGTTGGTTCCTTTCGTGCGCGCCGCGCACGCCGCGCGCGCGCCCGTATCGCCGCATGCTCGCCATCGTCCGGCGCCATCATCGTTTCCAGCGCGACAGGCGGATCATCGATGGCGACGGCATAACCGCCGCCGACCAACTCATCCGCTTGATCCTCGCCGACATCGACGACGTCGCCCGGCTTCCACACTCCGGCAGGCCCGGCGCTTAATGTTAACATGCGAATTCGCATGGCTTTAACGCTCTCCACCGGGCGACCCAATCATGAGCCGCCCGGATTTGCAAAGATGCGCTTACGTCGCGGCTCTTACGCCGTGCCTTCCGCCGGGCTGATAAGCAGCTTGCCGGTCAACGTTCCTGCGGTTGCATTTCCTTCAGGAAGGATGCGGCCTTTGTAGCGGAATGCATAGATTTCGCCAACGGCAGTGCTCGCGGCGCGAGCGACTTCAAGACGAACGTAGCGATCGATCGGCTTATAAACATCGATCCAAAGCGCCTCCGGGGTGCCAGTGCAAACTACCTTGGAGCCTGCGAGATCGGCGGCATCGCTTCCGTCCGCCGCGGCGCCTTGCGCGGCGTTGATGTAGTTGCCCGCGTTAGCAACGGCGACCGTGGTCAAAAACAGCACGCCGTCATAACCAAGCATGTCAACCGCCGTCGAGTTCACGGCGCTAGTGCCGGCGGCCGTATAATCGCCGACCTTCGTAATTCGAACATTCGAGCTAAGATTCATCTTGGCCTCTCCTTAAGCGCTAAGCTTGATTCGCACAAACGCTTCCGCCAAAACGGGCATGCCGTCGCAAGCCATGTCGCGGAACAGCAAGCCGATTTGGTTCGTGAGCGCATAAAGTTCCGTCAGCCGCTGGACCGACATGTTGACTGAATCAGCGATCCAGTAATAACTGAAATCGCCGTACATGCCGCCGTAAAGCGCGGATGAAAACGTGTGCGGGACGTTGTCTCCAGTAATATACGGCTTGCCAAGGATTTGATTTTGGACTCCAAGCGCCAGGCCGGGCTGCCAGATATACTGTTGATTCCCGTCCTTGAGTTTTCGAATCAAGGTGATCGCGTCCTTATGGAAAAGCCACCTTGCGTTCGCGTCGTATGCGTCTTTTAATGCGCCCTGCGCGGCGATCAAGCCGTCCGCCGTGAACGTTGTCGTGCTCCCGACGTTCACGTCGCGCGACGTGCCGATCCCAGCGTCGCTCGCCGTGAAAAGCCCGAGCGGCTCGCGCGCGCCGTCGCCCGTCATGAACGCGGCGTCGAGGCAATTCGCCAGCGCATAACCAACACGCTCCGCGACCAGGCCTTCGACATCAAGCCGGCTGTTTGCCAACAAAGCCCTGGAAAACTTAACGACGTTCGCTTGGATGTCGTGCGGGCGGAGCTCGCGCTTGCCAAGCCGCAAGCCGATATTTTCCGTTGCCGTTGTCAGCTCGCCCGAGCCGAACGAAAACGCCGTCAAGTCGCCGTCCAACGACGGAGCGCCAAGCGTCTCCCCGCGCGCGACTTGAAACCGCGTAGCCAGCCCGCGAATCGGAAGCATGTTGTCCGCCGATTTCAACAGCCGGTTGACGAACTGCTCGCTTGTCGCGAAGAACCCGCCGCCAACGTCTTGATCCTGTTGAAGCGTCGCGCGAGTCTCAGGAGCGGCTACTCCTGTTCGCAGAATTTCAAGTTGGCGAGCGCCGAGCCGCGTTTCGCCATAGCGCAGAAAATCGGCGAACGCGGACCGATATTCCGGCGTGCCGAAACGCCCGACGGCGGCGCGTTCGACATCGTCCGGCGGCGGCAACGCGCGCTCGGACTCGCCGGCAATCTCGGCGCGTTCCTGCCGATCCTGCGATTCGGCTTGGCGCAAGTTGCGTTCCGCGTCGTCGTGGAACTTGTTAAACGCCTCTGTCTCGGCGTCGTCCATGTTCCGTTTTTCCGCTTCCGCTCGCGCCAAGATGGATCGAGCCTGTTCGACGAACTGCCCGGCCTGTTGACGAAGTTCGACGGAAGTTGGCATAATAAACCTCCTGTTAGCGGCGTGCCGCCGCCGTGATTTTCAAACTAAGATCGGCCAACCGCTGGCGATACGCGGCCGTCGCATGGAGCGCTGGCTCCGGGGCGACCAACGGCGATTCGTCTGGCGGCCGAGTCGATTCCTCTTGATTAAAATTTCGAAATGCCGCGCGCGCTTCAACGCTCGTGTACTCGTAGGCCGGAAACGTAACCGGCGAAACGTCGAAAAGTTTAACGGCGAGAATCTCGCGCAACGGCTTTCCGTCCGGCGTCGAAGAAAACCGCTCGCCGCCTTTTTCGACTTGAAAATAGAAACTTGATTGGGTGACGTTCCCGCGCGCGATCTTCGCGTAAACGCGCGCGCTGTCCGGATCGGCTGGATCAAGCCGCGCACGATAATGTAGGCCGTCCGGCTCTTCCCAGATGTCAAGCGTCCCGCTCTTCGTCCTTGCGAGAACCAAGTTTTCATCGTGGTTGAATAGGCATCGGACATCGGCCCCGTCCGCGATTGTTCGCGCGAACGCGCCCGGTCGAATAACTTCGAACCGATCGTCCCAAAGCCTGGTTACTTGATTGAAAACGGCGGCGACGCCCTCAAGAACAGCGTCATCGACCTTGCGGACCTCGCCGCAAAAAAAACGTCGTTCGGATTTCTCGCGCATGGCTTGCCCTATCCTTCCGTTAGTTCCAAGCGGCAATCGCAGCCGCGATGGAGCGGCGGGTGAAAAATATCGACACTCGCCTTGAACGGCTCTTCTTTTCCCGGATGCTCGATCTGCTCGCCGGCGCGAACGAAAACCCCATCGATCCCGACGACGGTCCCGTCCAGGCGATCGCAAAGCGGGCACTTGCCGCCCTGAGAAACTCTCCAAACGATCTTCTTCGCTCCGCCGTCGCGCGCCCAAACGTCCCGAGAAATCGCGCCTTCGATTCGAACGATCGCGAGCTCGGTAAACTGCTCGCCGCGCGAGCGGCGAGACGCGCCGCCATCGATCCATTCTTCCGTGCGCCGCCCGATTTCTTCCGCGATTTCTTCCGGCGTTTCCGATTCGCGAATCGCCGATTCCAACTCGCGCTGCGCCACGGACCGGCTCTGCCGCAGGCTTCTTCCCAAGTGCTGCCGGGCGACGGCGTCGACTTGCTCGTCGCCGGGCGACGCCGCTCGCGCGCCAGAAGCTTCCTCGGCCGCCGCGACGGCGACATCGCGCGCGAAGGCAAGCACGGAAGGCGCGAGCGTCTTAAACGCGAAATTCAACGACTCCGCGTCCGGAGCGAAAAACGCGGCGATCTTTTCCCGAAGCGTTCTCGAGTCCCCGGCCGCCAGCGCGCGAGAAATCGTTTTTTTCAACTCGCGCACTTCGCCGCGAATCCACCGATCCGCCGCGACAGCCAGCCTCGGCCTATGCTGATCGCGAATTCCAGGTCGCGCCGCGCGCGATTCTCGGCGAGCTGCCGGAGCGGCGACAGACGACGCAGGCAAATAATTCGCCGGAACCAAGTAAATGTCGCCGTCGCCGCCGGGCAACGGATTTAGGTTTTCAAGTTCGCGAATATCGTTCGCGCTGAACGCGCCGACGTTTCTCATTAGATTATAAAATTCACCTTGCGTTTTCGTATCCGTCCTGAGCAGCCCCTTCGCCAGAAATTCGGCGTAGTGCTCCCGGCGCTCCGCAGGGGTAAGAAGCTGCATGTTGATTCGCTGCTCGATCCGCTTAAACCAAGGCTGCATAACTTCCATGAACTCGATGGCCTGATGCTCGATGTTGGAAAACGTCGCCCGGCTCAAGTCTCCAATCTTATGCGGCGGCAGGCGAAATATCCGAGCGATTTCCGTCACGGAATACTGCCGCGATTCCAACAGTTGGCTCGCCTCCGGATCGATTCCGACTTCTTTATACTCCGCGCCTTCTTCGAGAATCGCCACGCGCTGCGCGTTTCCAAGCCCGCGATGCATGCTCTCGAACGACTCGCGCAGACGCCGCGCCGACTCCTCGCTAATCCTGCGCGGGTACGAAATTATCCCGCCAGGCCGCGCGCCGTTCGCGAAAAACTTCGCGGCCCAGCGCTCGCCGGCAAGCGCCGTCCCGACGCAGTCGCGCGCCATCTCAAGAAGCGAATCGCCAACAAGTCCGTAAAGGTTGAACCCGCGAACATGAAAAACCTGGGACGGCGCTAGAGCATGTTCGACGCCGTTGACGGTCACGAAATAAACCGCGCTCCCGTTTCTCCGCTCCAGCCGCGTGCGATGCGCCAGGATCGGCCAGAGCTCGACAACGCGCCCGTACCGATCCCGAACGATCTCTGCGAAGCCGTTCCCATAAACAAGAATCTGCGCGACGAACGCTTCGCGCCACTCGAAGCTTGTTTGCTCCGGATTCGGCGCGTCATGCAGAAGTTGATAAAGTGGATGCTCGACAGCTTTTTCGATGAACCGCTTGTTATTCGAATAAGAACTGCGATATACATTAAGCGGAAGCATCGCGACCGTTTCCGCTACGCATCGAACGGCGGCGATTACGGCCGCGTTCCCAAGCGCCGTTTCGCGATCGACCGCGATCCCGGCTTGCGATTCGACGCCGCTTGAAAAAAGGCCGACCACGGAACCGCTCGTTATCGGCTCCGGTCCATAAACTGCCGAGCGGAAAAGGCGCTTGAATCGGTCGAGCACGGGAAGCCTTTCTTAAAAAGCTCCAACGTTTTTATCTTGCGAAAAACTCGGCTATTAGTAAAGAAAAAAAAATCACAAAAGAATAACTCCGCGCTTTAGATAGACGCTCTCGCCCTGATGCGCCAAGGCCACGGCCGCCGCCGTCGCCATCGCCGAGACGCCGTCGATCAAGTCCCGGCTCGCGCCCTTGTCCGGCTTGATATTCCCCTCGGGCGTCGCCCGAACAACGCAGTTAAAAACGTTCCAATCGAGAACTGGATTCGAATTATGGGCAAATGTCTTGGTTAAGATCAACCGTTCCAATTCCTTCATCGGCGCGTTCAGGTCTTTCGTCGTTTGCGAGACGCGGATAAACTCCGGCATGCCGGATTGGTTTTCCATGTCGGAAATAAACTTGTGCGCGTTCCACGGGTCGAACCCGATCTGTTTTAAGTCGAACATTCCATCCGCTTCCAACAGCCTTGCCGCTATCGCGTCGTAATCGACTCCGCCGCCGCCTGTCATTTCGATATGGCCGCTATCGACCCAGGCCAGAAACGGCGCGGCGTCCTGCCCCTCGCGCGCGTGAACAGCCGCCTCGGGGCACCAGTAATAAACGAGCACGGCCCAGCGCTCGGCCAAGGCCTTTGCCGCCGGCGTAATAGCGACCGGCGCGGAAGGCGGAAAAACAAGCGCCAGCGCCGTCAGGTCCGTCGTCTTGCTCAGGTCCAGCCCAGCGAAGCAAGGCCGCCCGCGCAAGTCTTCCGGAACGTATTCGACGGCGCACGCCTTCCAGGATTCGAAATCGATCCAAGCGTCTTTTTCGTTTATCCAGAGATTGAAATGGTAACGAAGAACGGCGCGCCGCCTGGCTGGGGCGCGAACCGCGCGAGCGACAGCTTCGCGGATCGTGTCCGGCTTGACGCTAACTCCCCAATTCGGATTCGCTTTTCTAAGTTCTTTTTCGTCAGTCCATTTTTCCGCCGAGTCGGCGCAAGCAATATAAACGAACCGCCGGTCGTCCTCGACTTGTCCACGAAGAATTCGAAGAGCGTATTCGTGCTCTTCGTAGCCAATGCCGGCGACGTCCGATCCAGCGGTGGTTATAACGAGAACAAGCGGCTGACGCCGCGCGCCCGTGGCCGTTGACAAGACTTCGAGAACCTCGCGATTCCGATGCGCATGAAGCTCGTCCACGATAGCGCCATGAATATTTAGTCCATCTAAACTAGAATACTCCGCGCTTAGCGGTTGAAAAAAAGAATCCGACGCCGGAGCGGCGACGCTATTTTTAAGAGCTAAAACAACAGAGCCAAGCCCGGCGCGGCCGAACTTAACCATTCGCCGCGCCGCGTCAAAAACGAGCCGCGCCTGGTCGTGCTTGGTCGCCGCGCTATAAACTTCGGCTGCCGGCTCTCCGTCCGCGATGAGCAAATAGAGCGCGATCGCGGCGGCCAATTCCGTCTTCCCGTTCTTGCGCGCGACTTCGAGAAACGCGGAATCGAAACGGCGAACGATCCCTTCGGAGAGACGGCGAGCCTGCGGAACTCGCGCGGCCGCGCGAGCGGCCATCCCTTTCGGCAGGCGCATCCAACCGAAAATCGCACGCACGATAAACGCCTGCCACGGGCTTAGCGCGAACGGGCGGCCTGCGTATTCTCCTTTTGTAAAACAACAAAATCTTGAAACGAATTCGATGGCGCGATCCGCCGCTTCCTCGTCGAACCAAAGCCCGCGCCTCGATCCTTTTTTCAAGTCCGCGACATGCCGCAAATAAACGGCGCGTTCCAACTCGCCGATTGGCCTGTCGCCGGAGAACCGCTCGAAGCCGTGCGTGATCACGCGCCGCGCCCTCGGTCGAGAAAGCTTTTTATTCCGCCCGTATCCGTCGAGCCGGCCGAGCTAATTCCGATCCCAGGCCGCGCCCGATCAAGCGGAGTCAAGCCGAACCGCGCGCCCAGATCGAGAACAGCTTTTCGGCTTCGTTCCAAGATCGTCCAGTACGGAGAAACTTGTTGGTGTTTATTTTCCGCGCGCGCCAAGCTCTTCCCGATGGCCCTGCGCGCCGCGCGCAAATCGCTTATCGCGGCGCAGTATTCCTCGAACGCTCCCATGTCCCGCGAAGTCAACAACCCGCCGGCTTCTAACTCCGGAGCCAACTCCAGCCAGACACGCTTCGCTTCGGCGCTAAGCCTTGCCGGCGGCCGCAGCGAAGCGGGAGCCGCAGCGACAACCGGAGGCGGGATCGGTTTCTTGGTCGGGTTCCCCGAGATTATTTTCGCTTCGCGCATCTTCGGTTTCCTGCCGCAAAGACCAGGCATGTTACTTTCCCTCGTTTCCGCGATGTTGTTCCACATGGCAGCGCCGGCACAATGATTGCGCGTTTCTTTCGTCGCAATGGGCGCCGCCGTCGCGCAAAGGATCAGGATGATGGACGACCTCGGCCGCGCGGCCGCAAACAGCGCAGAGCGGATAATTAGCTAGCTGCCATCTTGAGAACCTTGCCCATTCGTGATTGTATCCGAGCGCGTTTGCCGGCGGCCGCGGCCGCTTGCTTCCGATTAGTTGACTAAGTGTACGAATTTTAGGCCTCCAAAAAAACGGTCGCATGGAAAAGAT
>Ga0302244_1000625_pt1 | contig 26336 bp, 25 predicted proteins | sample AAG_UR_Phe_MG_FD_193513 | JGI IMG/M metagenome (GOLD analysis project Ga0302244, IMG submission 193513) | Enriched activated sludge microbial communities from anaerobic digester in WTTP, New Holstein, Wisconsin, United States - AAG_UR_Phe | ecosystem: Engineered > Bioreactor > Anaerobic >... | reverse complement strand
CATAAGAGCCAATTCTGCCTCCAGTTTAGCACATACGGCCAGGACAGGAATATGGGGCGGCAATGTATTTCGAAATTCTTCTGCAACAGATTCCGCTGACGATAATGTTTGCTCAGTGCAATTCACAACAACCATCATTGGTCTTCGGGAAAGAAGCTGAAAACCCCTTATCCTTTTTTCCTCTTCTTCAGGGAGGGCCAGAAGAGACAGAGGGGCTCCATTGTTCAGATGATCAAGGCATTTTTCCAGCAATCCCCGTTCTTGCTGGTATGGTGGAGCATCTTTTTTCCCGTATTGCCTTTCTATCCGCTCTATACGATTTTCAATCTGTACCATATCAGCAAGAATGAATTCATTATAAATAGCCAGGAAGTCATCCACCGGATTGATTTCTTCCCCATTATCAAAATTTTTAAGAATGAGCAAAAAAGCATCACTTGATCTTAACTGCTGTACGGATTTTTGATTGAGAGTCTCGTTTTTCAGATCACCTTTATCAATGGCAATAGTGTCAGATACATCGATGCGAGCATATACAGTTTTTCTTGGGCTGAAAACGCTTGACAAATACTCGAGTCTCTCATCAGGAACGTCAATTGCAACTATATCGCGAGATCCGCCATTTAACGATTTTGTAACACCGCTTAATGCCTGAAATAGTGTAGTTTTACCCGAACCGGCCTTGCCGATTATTGAAATGTACATCTTTGCTCCGTAATCACGAGGATTTGAAACGATCGGGTATTGTACGACAATTTCATTGTAAATGCAAGTTCAACGAGGGTTTGGCAGAAAGATAGAAAGGCAGTGAAAATTCAGGTGGCAGACTATGGCAATAGGGAGTCAGAGGTGGCAAAAAAATGAAAAGTTATGGGAAGAGAAGGGGAAGACGGTCGGCCATGAGGAAACCTTTTTTTGTGGGTATGAGCCTGTCACCACGGACAGTTATTAAGCGGTTTTTCACCATGTTTTCCAAAGAGGCACTGGTTTGATAATCAGGAAATGCAACATCTATTTTTATGCCCTCATTGGTCCGCAAGCCAAGAAAAAGTTTTTCAAGGCGTAGCTGCTCAGGGGAAAGGGACTCTGAAGCTTGAATGGGCTTCAAACCCTGGCTGAGTTGATAACAGTAGTCTTTTACCGATTTAACGTTCCACCACCGCTTTCCGTTCAGGTAGGAGTGAGCGCCCGGACCAAGGCCGAGGTAAGGTACATGCTTCCAGTATTTGAGGTTATGGCGTGACCGGAATCGTTTCTTTCTGGAGAAATTTGAGATTTCGTAGTGCATAAAACCATTGTTTTCAAGAAATCTTGATGTTGTAAGAAAGAAATCCTTCCCCTGTTTTTCACCAATACCTTGCAGATTTCCCTCCTGTAACATTTTGCCGAACGGGGTTGTCTGTTCAATAGTCAGCTGATAACAGGACAGATGGGTGGGCTTAAATCCAAGTGCTTTCTGAAGACTTGTAATCCAACTTGCCATTGGCTGACCTGGTATGCCATATATGAGATCAATGCCAAAGTTTAAAAACCCTGCCTGGTTGACGCAATAAAGGGCTTCTTCTATACCCTTGACCGAATGCCTCCTTTTTAATAATAGTAATTCTTCATCATTGAACGATTGGGCTCCAATACTTAAACGATTTACGCCCAACAGTTTGAACAATGCGAGTTTTTCCAGTGTAATGTCGTTCGGATTAGCTTCTACGGTTATTTCAGTATCATCATGGAAATTGAAATGCCTGCGGAGTTCCCGGAAAAGTGATACCAACACAGTGTTACTCAGCACCGTCGGTGTTCCGCCACCTAAATATAAAGTATCAAAGGTACCAAATATGTTGCTATAATGGCTCATCTCCTTCAGGATTGCCGTAAGCCATTCTTCTGCCAGGTCGACATTCGTCACTGAATAAAAGTCACAGTACGGGCATTTTGTCTTACAGAATGGAATGTGGATGTAAAGGCCGGGCATGTTATCCGATTGCGGGTTCATCCTGTTGCCTCGTTTAGCTCTATCTTTTATATTCATATTTTCATGACGTGTGACGCGTAAACAGTAATCGGCTTAAAACCCATTACGCATTACCGATTACTCATCGTGGGTTTTATTCGTTGTCCGTCTTCAGTGCTGCAAGAAAGGCACTCTGGGGTATTTCGACATTACCGACAACACTCATCCTCTTCTTTCCTTTTTTCTGTTTTTCGAGGAGTTTCCGTTTTCTGGAAATGTCACCGCCATAGCACTTTGCTGTGACGTCTTTCCTGAAAGGTGTTATGGTGGACCTGGCTATTATCTTTCCGCCAATAGCTCCCTGTATTGCTATTTTAAACTGTTGACGAGGTATTTCTTCTCTGAGTCTGTCGCAGACTATCACCGCCCTGTCGCGGGCACGCTCCTTGTGTACAATGATGGAAAGAGCGTCCACTTTTTCTCCATTCACGAGTATATCGAGCTTTACGAGGTCACTTTCCCGGTAATCGATGAGCTCGTAGTCAAAGGAGCCATATCCTTGAGTAATACTTTTCAGTTTGTCGTAGAAGTCAAACACAACCTCTGCAAGGGGCATGTCAAAGGTAATCTCTACCCTCCCAGGGGTTGGGTAGTTCATGCGCTGGTTTACCCCTCGCCGGTCCAGGCAGAGCTTCATCACCGCACCTACATAACGTTCAGGCACCAGAATGTTTGCCCGAATGTAAGGCTCCTCGGTTGTTCTGATGTAGGTTGGATCCGGGTAATGGGCAGGGTTGTCAACAGTGACTGTTGTGCCATCAGCAAGCCCAAACCGGTATTGCACGCTGGGTACCGTGAGAATAATGGATTGATCAAACTCCCTTTCCAGGCGTTCCTGAACTATTTCCAGGTGTAGAAGGCCCAGAAAGCCGCAACGGAAACCTTGACCCAATGCGGCAGATGAGTCTTTCTGGTAAATGAGCGCAGCATCGTTGAGCTTATATTTCTCCAGTGACTCAGCAAGGGATTGGTAGTCGTCGGATGCGATAGGATAGATGGAGGAAAAAACTACGGGTTTTACCTCTCTGAACCCGGGAAGTGGCTCGGATACAGGGTTTGCATCAAGGGTTATGGTGTCACCGATTCTTGTGTCACCTACTGTTTTAATCCCGGCAATGATGTACCCTACCATGCCAGCAGAGAGCTCCTTGACCGGTTCGGGTTTAAGCCTGAAAATCCCGACCTCCTCGACTTTGTAGGTTGCCCCTGTTGACATGGGGCGGATCACACTCCCTGGTTTTAAAGTGCCATCGAAGATCCTGCAGCTTACTATGGTTCCGCGGAAGGAATCATACTGGGCGTCAAATATGAGGGCAGCCAGAGGCTTATCAATATCACCTTTCGGGGGTGGCACACGGGCAACAATGGCCTCCAGAATTTCTTGAATACCCCTTCCTTCCTTTGCCGAGCATAACAGTGTAGACTCAGGATCAAGACCGAGCTCATGTTCTATTTCTTCTTTGACCCCATCGATGTTGGCTGAGGGCAGGTCTATCTTGTTGATTACAGGGATTATAACAAGATTATGCTCCATGGCTGCGTAAAGATTGGCAAGGGTTTGGGCTTCCACACCCTGTGTGGCATCAACAAGAAGCAACACCCCTTCGCAGGAAGCAAGAGCGCGGGAGACCTCGTAGGAAAAATCAACATGCCCTGGTGTGTCGATGAGGTTTAGCTCGAACTCCTCGCCGGATCTGCTTGTATAGGGAAGGTTCACCGATTGGCTTTTTATAGTGATACCCCGTTCACGTTCAATATCCATGTTGTCAAGAATCTGATCCCTGAATTGACGATCATCAACAAGATGGGCAAACTGAATCAGACGGTCCGCGAGGGTCGATTTGCCGTGGTCAATATGAGCAATGATACTGAAATTACGGATTTGTTTCATAAAATGATCAACTTCTTTTTAGTGAGAACAAAAATCATTATCCTGACGATTTTTTCGATCTCACGTAAAGGTTATCAAAACCATGTTCCCGGAATTCATCTTCATATTTTTGGATCAAAGGATACTCTTTTTCGAGGAGCTCTTCATCGGACATTTCTTCCACTTTCTTTTCCCCGTACTTCTTTACAATGTCACGATGAGAGAGTGACAGTACAAGGGCCTCCCACACCTGATACTCATCGTAAGCATCTATAAGCTGAACCACATCCGTTGAATTTTCGAACTCTTCTGATGGGTAATATGACTTCTGTTTCTGGTCAAAGCCTACAAATTTTTCCAAGTTGAAATCTTTTGCAAAGGAGAGTATGTACTGCTCAATGTTTTCATATTCCCTTTCCGGAGTTTCCTTTGTTGAGCTTGCCATCCAGTTCCCGAGATACACAATTTTGAGTAAAGCTTCGTACTGTTCTTGGGTGAACTCAATCTTCATAATTTCCTCCTAAAAATTTTTTTCTTACACGGGGAGCATTTTTTTGCTTCTCTTTTACTCTGGAATATTAAATTATGTCTTCTTTGAAAGTCAATTAGTCTACCAGTGACTTTCGTTCACTTCAACTGTTTTTTGGTCCTTCTTCAAAGTGAACTACCATCTCCTGCCCTGGCGGGACCGGAAGGGCAAGGTGAGGTCAGTATCAGGGCAGGGTATGGGGAGGCATGGCATCCAGAGATATGGTATAAATCTAGGAATGATACGTAAAGTATGCTTTAGGTTTTTGATTGCAACCCTGGTTGTTCTGTTCAGCTTCACGCATATTTATTCCGATACAGGGGCTGTTATCTCGGACAATACTGTTATTATTCAATTTGATGGGCCACTGAAAAATGCTGCCAGAGAGGTTATCGAACTTTACCCCCGTGTTAAAAAAGAGCTAGAAGGCATACTTGGATGGGAGATCGATTTTAAACCATCCATTCTTTTGATAAAAGAGAATTCAAAGTTTCAGGAGGTGGTGGAAAATCCCCATATAATTGCCTTTGCAGATCCCCACAGGAACCTTATTGCAATCGACTACTCTCGGATGAATGTCAGCCCCTTTACCCTCGAGGTGACAGTAAAACATGAGTTGTGCCACCTTCTTCTTGGAAAACATATACCAGATGACAGATTACCCCGGTGGTTGAATGAAGGATTCTGTCAGTGGGTTACCGGGGGGATTGGGGAGTTCATGGTTGATGACAGGCAACCAAACCTGAGAAAGGCTTCTCTATCCGGGCAACTAATCCCTTTGTGGTTGCTGAGCGGAAGATTTCCCTCCCAAAGGGACCAAATGGCCCTTGCCTACGAAGAAAGCAGGAGCGTGGTGGAGTATATGATTGCGGAACACGGTCAGAGTGGAGTTGTAAACATCATGAATAACATGAAACACGGCGACACTGTTGATGAAGCAATCAAAAAGGTTTTATTTGTCTCCATCGGTGAGCTTGAAAGGCAGTGGATACTATATCTCCGGGAAAGAGTCACGTGGGCTGGCTATTTGGCAGCCAACATTTACCTCATTATTCTTTTTGCCGCGGCATTGCTAACTATCTGTGGGTTTCTCCGGATAGTGATGAGAAGACGCCTTCGGGCTGCACAAGTGGAAGAAGATAATGAAGATGATGAAGTGACTGGTGGCTGAGCGCGGTGACACAATAAAAGGTAATGTTTATCCGAATTCTCTGTTAACAATAATGGTTTTACCATGAAATACAGCATGAGGAATACATTATACAATCTTTCGATGATACACAATCCACCATATTGAGGCATACTTTTTGCTTACTAATGTATAATACTCAAAAAAGGAGGTGGGGAATTATGGTGAAGCCGATTAAGAAGGTAATAGGTGGAGAGAGCACTTATAATGATGACGATGAGCTGGTAAAGAAACAGCGAAAACTGCTCGTGGAATCATTGGTGAAAGATTTCTATCCTTCCAAATTCAGTGCGCGTCACATAATTGAGAAAAGAGATATGGAAAGAACAAAAGGATCTTAATACAGGATAAAGTCAAAATATTGGCAAGAAATGCCACAATATGGCAGACCACGAGCTGTTGGTTGAACATGATTGGTTTGTGTAAGATGATTAAGAAAGGTATCTGAAGAAGCCTAATAGTTTCGAGCCAGTTCGTTTTTCAGCTTCTCAAGAACACGTTTGCCAATTCGTTCAAATAGAATCTTCTTGGCATCATCAGATACAGTTACCTCGTCATGAACGCCCTCAGGGTTTAAGGCGGGGTTGGAGACTTTCTCAATCTTATCTTTTGTATTTTTCAGATAAGTCCTTATAACTGCACTTACCTGGTTTGTTGATACTGTCATCTAATAGATTGCCCTTTAGTCCATTATCGAATCCCGACATCATTTCCTTAAGGATTTTTTCCAGGCTGTTCCGCAGTGTCGGGCTTTATTCCGGTATGCATAATAATTGCCTTGACCTGCCATAACGCCTCAACGTACAATACAACCTGGAACAAAAATGAAAACAGAAGATGATAGAATATTCGAAGCATGATATACGATTTACATTGAAAGGGGTAACGCATGACAAAAGTGAATGAAGGAGTCTATTTTATTCAAGGGCAAGATGAGTTTATTCCGGATTCCCACGTATATGTTATTGGCGACCCGGCATCCAATGATCTCTCATTGATTGACGTGGGACTTACCGGAAAAGGCAATTATAAGGTACAGTCCATAAAGGGGTTGGGAATAGAACTGGAAGCGGTGAAGCGCGTTATCATGACCCATACCCACCTTGATCATATAGGGTGCTTGTCCGAAATACGAAAAGCAATACCATCGGTTGAACTCTGGGTCCACAAACTGGAAGCAGAGTTGCTTGAAAAGGGAGACGACCGGGGTGTATACGGCATGAATGAGTTTAAGAGCATGTGTCAGATGCAGTATGGACTGAAGTCTGATGCCTTTAAGCTCAAGGTTGACAAAAAACTGGAAGGTGGAGAAAGCCTCCATATTGGAGGAATGAAATGGGAAGTAATCCATATACCAGGGCACTCTATGGGTGGCATTGCTCTGTACCATTCATCCCTAAAGATTCTCATTCCTGGGGATGTTGTTTATGCTGATTATGCAATAGGGCGATTTGATCTTTATGGAGCCAATGCAGATGCGCTGAAGAAGTCACTCTACCATCTGGCTGATCTTGAAATAGATATGCTATTGCCTGGTCACAACCAGATTGTTAAAAGTCTCCCTTCTGATTACATCAGGAAGACTGCGAAGATGTGGGAGCCATACTTGGTTTGATTGGCAGGCTGGTCAGTGAAGAGTCAAAAAAAAAGAAGTGAAAAGGTAGGGATTACATAACCAAACCTATAATAATATTGAGGAGAACAATCGATGACACACGAAGATACAGGGAATTATGCAGCGAAGAGACGGGGTGCCGCATTGAACGAAACAATAGCAGCACGAATAAAAGAAAAAATATCTGAAAGCAGGATATCCTGTGCTGAAGCACACAGCATAGCAGCAGAGCTGAATGTGCCGCCCGAAGATGTTGGAACGGCAATCGATCTTCTTGAAGTTCGGATTATTAAGTGCCAGCTCGGGCTTTTTGGTTATGGGAAAGAGAAGAACATTCCTGCATTGCCGGACAAGATAAATCCTGACATTGAGCAAACCATCAAGTCATCTCTAGTTGATAATCGGCTTCCATGCTCCACTGCATGGGGAATTGCAAAGAAGTTTAAGGTATCAAAACCAGTGATCTCGGCAGTATGTGAAGCAATGAAGATCAAAATTGCCCCGTGCCAGCTCGGAGCATTCAAATAACTTTCCCGGGATTGATTTGAATTGCACAGTGGGGTGGCTGACGGGGCTCGAATAAATAGCAGAGATTGATATTATTGGGGAAAGAGAGTAAAAAGGAAGAGATTAATTGAATGCTATACTTCCTTATTTACCCTCCCGTTTGCACACAGCTTTCCACAGAGCTTCTGAAATGGAATCAGGATAAATAGGTTCCCACTTAAGACGGTCTTTTGAGATATTGAAACTATTAAGGGTATTACCAGAGTTGGAATAAGATGTACATGTCACAATAGCATCCTCTTTTGCATCACATTTGATTTCGTGTAGGCACAAAGCATACGATAACTCATTGAGACCATCAATTGTTAAATTCGATTTAGTCCGCTCTGTAATCTCATTCATTTTCCCTTTCTCTGAATAAAGTTGCTTTATCCAGACACGAACAACACCCTTGGATGGAAAACTAATCGACTCACGGTCATAGAAACTGGCGTTGTCAAGATTATCTGAACTATAATACACCCAATCCGCAGCAGTTGATAAGCTTGACAGGGTAAGAAATAACACCAATATTAAAACAACAACAAACAATATCTTTTTCATCTGACCCTCCCCCCTTCGCTATCTACTTATAAGTATAGCACAACTTGAATTTTGCTACAAAAATCCGAGCTTCTATCCGTTATCGATGAAAACCGAAACTCCCCCCATAGACTTTTCTTTCCCAGTGTTCACGGTGAAATGTCTCGATGCTGATGTCAATATATTGGGAGGGATGCGCTTCTATGATAAATGATACTGCATTTACAATGGGATATACTATCTCACACAAGAGTGCACCATCTCACACAAGAGCACGTTATCTTATAAAAAGAATATGATATTCCATACACCTGCACAGTAGGATGCTGATGATGATGATGCTGCTGTTTCTGATTCATAACATACTTATAATAAACGTGAAAACCATACAGCTTCCCTATAGAAGAAGAGTAATTTTGATGATAATGGTGGTGAGTACATAGTTTCATAATGTGAAACGATATGAGTGAGTTTGTGTAAAGAATCTATATTCAGATATTTTTGTACAAGGTCAAGAAATAATTGATATAAGTTATAACAGACATTCCATTTAGGAATATGTTTATGCACTAACGAATACTATCATTCCCTAATAGAATACAATTAATTCTATAAAGGAATACATCTCAAGCAAGAGCTATACATCTCCATCAAGATAGTTATACATCTCAAGCAAGAGCTATACATATCCATCAAGATAGCTATACATCTCACTAACTCAAGCAAGAGCTTACTTACCAAAGAAACATTCATATAAATCCAATATATCATCATCATCATCATCAACAACAACAACAACAAAAGCTAACCTTTTTTTATAAAGATGTTAGCTAAATAAAACACATAATAAATTCTTATCTATGAGAGATAGATAAGGAGAAGAAGGAGAAATTATCATGGAACTTTGCAACAAAAAAGAGCAAGAAACAAAACAAATGGAAGAAATTGAAATGACTGAAGAAGAAATGAAGCAAGCAATGCTTGACCTTTACACACGCAAGAGATTTGGTCTCAGTGAACAGGTGAAAAAGAAAACAGGTGAATTCTATCACTTCAACATCGACCCAGTTTCCTTCAATTCTCTGAAGAAAGCATCAGAGAATCTCAGAGCTTTAGGCTTGAAGATGAGTCATTCAGTCATTGTTCGTGATGCATTAAGGATGTATTGTGATTTAACAAACAATATATCAATCGATGATGAAGGTGAAGTTGCAAAAAGAGCTTATGCACTTATTAAAGCAATGCGAGGTACTGAGTAAAAAAACGAGATTAATCACAAATAAAAAAGGAGAGCAATCACAAGAGAAGAGGAGAAACATGAACACAACAAGAGAAGAGAAAGCAATAACAGCAGCAGCAGCAGCAAGTACTCCAAAAGATAACCAAATGATAATTGAAGAAATTATTAAGCATGGTCATCAGAATGCAATGGGTATTTTTGATATGCAAGGGGGAGTGGATGAGTGATGTTAATGACTATCTTTGCGTTGATGCTGACAGCTCAAATTCTGGTATTGATAGAGCTGTATAAGCTTATGTAATTTGAAATAAATGAATGAATGAATGAATAAGGGGAGGGTTCAATGTATTAGAACCCTGTTATCTCATTAAGATATCTTAAACAGCAAGATTAATTATATTAAACAGCAAGAACAACAAATATACAAAAAAGGAGTAATGTTAACTATGTACAAGAAAATTAAACCTGTTACATTTAACGGTGAAACTAAAAGTCTATACGCATGGTCTCTTGATACTGGAATATCTTACAGCACTTTGAACAAACGCTTGAGCTTAGGTTGGGATATCGAGAAGGCACTGACAGCTAAAGTTGAAAAGAAAGAAAAGACTTACATCACTATCGATGGTGAAATTGGTACTCTGCATTCATGGTGTCAGAAGCTGAAGCTTCCTTATGTAGAAGTCTATAAAGCTATAAAGAACTATGGTGCTGACCCTGGATTCATCATGCGTAGAGCAATAGAAAAAATGAATAATAATAATAAAAACAGTTAAAAAATAGACACAAGTTATTGTAATTAAAGAGAATACCTTAGCTTGTGATATAAATTCACGCATCTGTATAGAATAGAATAAAACTGTTGTATAAGATAATATCTAAGATTATTTAAGAACATTAATAACTGTTATTAATCGTGTAGACAGATAATGATTCTCACAAAATACCTACAAAAAGAAATTTATACTCTCTAATAAAATAAGTACCTTCAATCAAGAGTTAAGACATTAAAACTCTTCATTGAAGACAAGATATTTTATTAGACATACAGAGAAATAATGGTAGACACAGAGAGTATGGCATGAAAATTGCAATTATGTACATGTACATTGATTCTTAAAATCTTTATAATATTATAAACTCTTTATTACTCTCTTAAGTATAATCTTTTATGAGAACTATCTTAGATTAAGAATCAGATTTATTTAAACTCTTTATCTAAGATAATTCTCATAATTAATTCTTAATCGTTTAGGTATGTATTTTGTTATGATGATTATTCTCTCTTAAGAGAGATAACAATCTAATATAGTTCTAAGATACTTATCTAATATCAGATAACTATACACCTCAAGCAAGAGCTATACACCTCAAGCAAGAGCTATACACCTCAAGCAAGAGCTATACACCTCAAGCAAGAGCTATACACCTCAAGCAAGAGCTATACACCTCAAGCAAGAGCTATACACCTCAAGCAAGAGCTACACACCTCCATCAAGATAACTATACATCTCCATTCATTAAAAACAAAAATATATAACAAACCTTGTCTCTCTTGCGAGATGAGAAAGGAAGGTAAACACAAAATGCCAAAAGAAGTAAAGATTCAGAAAACAGAATTAAGAACAGGATTAATGCCAGACCCACGAGAAACGTATGATACAACAACTCCTAACCTTGAAGTATACGGTAAGAGGATAGACCCTTTCATCACACCGAGTACTAACAAAGGGAATATCGATGCTCTTGTCAGCTTCGCTAAGGATTTTAACAGAACAGGTGAGCTTTATCTTGCGTATAAGAAATCTCAGGAAGGTGATGAAGAAGCTGAGGGTATGGCATCAAGAGCAAGGGGTGAGGAACTTAATTCAAACAAGAGTACAGCATTCATCAGAGGATATGAAAAACTTCAGGGCAAGATAGATGGTGTATCCAAACTCAATGCTGAAGCTATAGATTTCTTTGAGAAGAACAAAGACTTACCTGCTGATGAGTTTGAAAAGAAGTTCTCAGATATTGTCATGAACAAGTATGTCGATGGTAGGTCTACCAATTATCTGAAGGGATTTTTACCTGAAGCACTTGCTACACTTGAACACACAACAAAGCAGCATGTCACTTATATCAGGGATATGACCAACGAGAACTTGTTCAGGAATATTAACGATACAATATCCGTGGATATCCAAAGAGAAATACAAACAACCTTTGGTCTTACTATACCTGAAATAATGTTTGACTATGACAAGAGACTGATGCTCGATAACAACAGGGAAATGCTTAACAACGTCTTCCCTTCTCAAATCAGACAGCTTGTATCGAATAAGCTGAATGAGCTGAAAGAGATGAATATATCTCGGAGAGATGCAGGATTTGCTATTGCTAAGACCATTGCAAACCTGTCTGAGAAATGGGGTTTACCTGAGCTTATCAAATATACAGAGATTCCAGATGAGTTAGGACAGACTGTCATTAACAACCCAAAGCTACAGGAATACCTCACATCTTCGATACAGAGAGCTACATCAGCACATGAGTCTATCCTTCGGAGTCTTGATGCGAAAAGAAAGAAGGATATTGAAGACAACAAATCTCTTACTACGAATAATTTTATCGTTCGTATAGGTCAGGCTAATGGTGACATAAATGCATTACAAGGATTGAAAGCAGAGATTACTTCTCCTGAAATGCAGAAGAAATTAGATAATTACTTTCCTGCATTATATGAAAGAATTGAAACTGCCCTTGCTAATGGAGGTACATTTGCTGTCCATACAGATGGAATGACAAGAGCTATGCTCATGAAGAAGGGTGAGAATCTTAAGCTCAGTGATGTATTGAGCAATCTTAACAAGCTGTCTCAATCAGATGCTGACCATTTCATCAGCATGATTGAATCTGTCAAGAACAGATATCACGGTGAAGCTGTCTCTAATGACTGGAGAGCTTTCCAAGGTAACTACAGTTCACTTCAGTCTCTCTACAGGACAGATGAACTCGGTAGGTTCAGAGACCCTATCAATGGTGTTAATGCTACCTCACACATCTGGAAACAGGTTCAGGAGTATCAGAAGTCTCATGGAATGCGACCACCAACAGGTGATGCTTGGGATAAGATTGTTGATGATACTATCAAAAGATTCCCTACAGCATTCATGAATCCTAAAGAAATTTATATAGACAGTAATCCTTCAACATATAAACATCAGCAGCAGCAGCAGCAGCAGCAGCAAGAGCAGAAGACAACATCAGGCTACAAGATTGTTGAGAAACCCAAACCTGTTGTTGGTGTCAGACCTGAAGAATTAGAAGCAATGGCTACCAAGAGTAAACAGAATAAATACAATCAGAAGAACGATAATCAAAATAATAAATAATAACAACAACAATAACAATAATAACAACAACACTCCACTCTCCCTTATCACGAGTGATGAGCCTGTTTGAGAGGTGAAAAAAAATAAATGAAAATAGATGTTCCAGAATATGATATAACACTTGATTTTCCTGAAGGTACTGCACCTGATGTTGTAAATGAATATATCAAAACTAAATATCCTAAGTCAGCAATAGCACTTCCTTCTGAGGAAGCTTGGTACAATCCTATAAGGTCTGCTAAAGCTATAGGTACTCGTATAGCTTCAGCTTTCAACGGTGGTGTCAGTAACATCATCAATGGTGCTGCCAAGCTGAACAAGATGCTTGATGATTTAGGTTCAAGAAGAATGGCTGACCTCATGCAGCAAGGTTATAAACCTGATGCTGATATGCTTGCAGCTATTGACCATCAGAAGATATCGAGAGATGTCTTACAACCAAAGCTTGAAGCTACAGTAAACTATTTCAAGGATAACGAGATAGCTCTAAGGAGAGCAGCAAATGCTCACGGTATAAACTTTATTGAAGAAACAATCGCAGATACAGTCGGTGGTTTCCTTCCTTATAGCGTTGAATTTATGCTGAACGTTCCTTGGGCTGTTGGCATAGGAATGGCTGATGCTCACGAACAAGGAGAATCTAACCTTCTATGGGCAGGTATCAAATCAGGCGTTCATCGGTATGTCTTAGGCAGAATATTTCATGGTGTCAATAAACTACCTAAATGGGCAGCAGTTCCATCAACAGGCTTGGTATTTGGAGCTGATGCTTATTATTCGACAGGTGGTGACTGGAGAGAGACAGCAAAAGCATTCGGTTCTGGACTCTTCCTGAGCAGTCTTTCACCTAATAGATTCAGGAAAGATTCAGCTACAGGAAAAGAACTGCATGAATTACCACTCAGTGAATTCTCCAAGAAAGTATCAGTCGATAGTGAAGGCAGGGTATTCATCAAAGCTACAGGTGAAGAGATACCCTTCTTAGACCATCAGAAGAAGCAGAGAACACAACTATCCAATTATGAATGGATTTCAGAAGCTCATGAGAATATCCTACGTCTTGCTAAGGAACGAGGGGATTTTATTCCTGAAGAAGCTCTTGAGGGTCATGGAATACTCAGAGATATCTGGAAGATGAATGATGAAATTAATATGCCAAATAATAATAATAATAATAATAATAAATCTCTTGCAGTAGATGCTGAGATGTCAACATCCACCAAAGTTAAAGGTGAAGATGGAGCAACCACAAGCAAGAGCAAAAACACTACTTCATCATCATCATCAGACAAAATACCTCACAGGGTGCAGATGTCAGATGCCGATGTCTTGAGACTATCTGAGAAGATAACTGAAAGCTTGGACAAAGAAGCCACTGCTAAAGCTCAAGGTGAACCCCCGCATATGGTAAACGAGTTTTCAAACATTCAAACCTTTGGTGATGTTGCGAGGGTTATCGATACCATCGCTGCTGATAAGATAGCTAAAGATAGTGTAGGTGGTGTTCGTACCCTTGAGTCTGTTAGAGAAGCAGCGAAAGCAAGAGTCAAAGAAGCAGGCTTCGACATAAACGAACTCAGGCTTCTTAAAGAAGCTCTGCACTCTACACCTGAAAAGGTAACAGCATGGATGGACTTCCTTGTTAAAGACAGTGAAGTCCTCTGCAAGCTAAGAGATGAAGCAAACACAACAAAAACTCCTGAAGCTCTTGCTGCATTTCAGGAGCATTTGATATTCACATCTGAAGTCACAGCACTCCTGAAAGGTATATCAGCAGATTCATCAAGAATATTAGGTTCACGGAGAATCAGGATTGATGGAGCTTCAATTGATAAAGTTACTGTTGAGAATGCACTCAGGAAGTTCGATGGTCTAAATCCAGGTGATGCAGGTGATATGGTTGGGAGAATCAAGAAGCTCAAAGGTTCACCTTTAGGCAACCTGATACTTGAATACACAAACATTAATATCCTTGCCTCACCTACAGTACATATGTTCAATTTCCTTGGTAACACAATTAAACCCTTTGTAGAAGTTGGACAAACTTATAGTCAGGTTGCATTTGGTAGGCTGATGAAAGGTTCTAAAGACTATGTAAACAGAGTCACTCTTGGTGAAGCAAATGCCTATGCAGCAGCGATGACACATACAGCAGCAGAAATATTCATCAGAAGACCTATCTTGGGCATCAAGAAGGTAATCAACGGAATCCCTGAATATCTTGAAGGTAAGAAATTCACTGATATCCTTAAAGACATCATAGATGCACCTGAGAAATTAGAACAGCATCTCAACACTTCAGGCATAGACCCATCAATGAATAAGGGTATTGAAGCAGGGAATGCAGGCATAATCAGTTCTGCATATCTGAAGGAAACCAAAACAGGCAAACTGTTTGATAGGCTTGTTGGTGAATCAACCTTCGGTGAAGTCATGTGGAAAGCTCTTGATGTCTTAGGTGCTACAGGAAGAGACGCTTCATACGGATTACTCACAGTGTTTGATAAACCATTCAAGGAGCTTCACTACAATGGTATGCTTGCACGTGAAGTATACAGAGCATCACTCCAGAAAGAATTCAAGACTATTGCTGAACGTACAGCATGGATTGAGAAGACTTCTGAAGATGTAATGAAATATAGGATGAAAAGAGATTTCACTGTTACAGATGCTGACCAACTCAGGCTGATTCAGCATATAGACAAACAGGCACTTACAGCAGCAAGAGATGGTACATGGCAGGCTGACCTTAGTGAAACAGGTCAGGCAATGGAAAAGCTCCTGAGCAAGAACACTTGGACTAAAGTTTTAGGTGTAAGATTCTTCAAGACACCTGTCAATCTACTGAAGGAGATAGGAAGGAATTCACCTTTCTCTATTTTGATGGAGAATACAAGAGCTGACCTCTTGGGAAGGAACGGCATAAGAGCGCAGACGAAAGCATTTGCTCGACAGTTAACAGGTGGTCTCATTGCTTTAGGTTCTATGTCACTTGTGAGTAATGACATCATCACAGGGTCACATCCTCCAGAACAGAGAGAAGCACTCCTTGCTGCGGGTATACCTGAGTACAGTATTAGAATAGGTGATAAATATTATCAGTACAACAGACTTGACCCTTACCTGATACCTCTCGCTGTCATAGCAGATTGTTGGAATGCTATTAGATATCTCGATTCTGACAGAGGAAGCGATGTCTGGGCTATCCTCACTATGTCTCTTGGTAACAGCATCTTCAATAAGACTTGGGCAACTCAGCTCGGTGATATCTTTGCTGCAATACGAGACCCTAAACGTGAAGGATTCAGATACATCAAGAATCTAACCACTTCGATGCTACCTGCATCAGGAATGGCAAGATTCATCAATGCTCAGAATGACCCCCTGATGCGAGAAACTGAAAGTATCGTTGAATATGTGAGGAACACTTACATCCCTACTTCAAACAGACCATCTCTCGATTGGTTAGGTATGGAGAAGGAGCATCACAGGCGTATAGGCATGAAGATTGATTCACCTGTCGATAAAGACCCTATATACCTTGAAGCTGCCCGTTTGGGAATGCATGTTGAACCTATCGGGGATACAATCTCTATGATGAAAGGAGAAGTTAAATTAACTCCTGAAGAACACTGGGGACTCCAGAAATCACTCGATGAGGATTTCCATATGAGAGAATTCCTCAATGACTACATCAGCAGGGATTCCTACAAAATGCTCTCTGATGAAGCAAAAGAAGAATCACTTAAGAAAATCATATCCATCTTTCACAGAAGGGCTAAGGCAGCAATCCTATCAGAAGAGGATGAGATAAGAAATCTCCTTCTTCAGGATACACAGAGAAGAGTTAACCTTCTCACAGCACCACCTTCTCAACCAAGCAGCAATGTGAATGAATACATCAGACCACACATAGCAAGACATCTTTCTCGCTGATAAGTAATACAGGATAAAAGGGGGTGTATAAGCGTGTTTTAATGCATGTAAAAACCCCCCCCCTTACATTTCACTCATCCAAAAAGAAAATCGCTGTAGGGGCATCGTAGAGCATCTTAGAAGGCAAATAAACACCATATTAGCTGTATCTACATCAAAGCTCTTATACCACAACAAGAATACAAGCAATCAAGCAAGAGAGTGGGAATATCTAAAAAAAGGAAGGCTACATTTTTTTAGATAAGGAGAATAAAGAGAAATGGGAAGATTTCAAAAGATTCACGGAATGACAAATACACCAACGTACCGCACATGGAGAGGACTCAAGAAAAGATGCTTGAATCCTAATGAACATAACTATCATCGTTATGGTGGTAGGCAACCAAACCCTGTTACTGTTTGCGATGAATGGAGAGATGACTTCTCAGCATTCCTGAGAGACATGGGTGTTAAACCTGAAGGAATGACTATAGACAGGATTGATAATGAACTCGGTTATTTCAAAGAGAACTGTAGGTGGGCTTCATACACGGTTCAATCAAGAAATAGAACGAATAATAAATTAATCACTTACAACAACGAAACATTACCCCTAAGTGAATGGGCTGAGAGAATCGGCATATCATACATGACATTGTACATGAGGATATTTCAGTACAAATGGTCAATTGAAAGAGCTTTTACTGAAAGTATCCACAGAAAAGAATCTCAGCAAATAAATAAAGCAGAAGCAGCATAATAATCATAAAAATTCAAAAAGGAGGTTTTGATTTCTAATATGATTGACAACTCTATTAGTGTAAAGAAAGAAAACTGTAGGGATTATGTTTTTACTGCTGAAGAGAGAGATAGGTTCGATGCTTGTATAACCAAGATATTCACTGAGAATGCAATCAAGGTTAAGCTGAGGAAAGAAGCTGAAGCAAGAGCAAGAGAGTTGGCAAATGAAAATAAGAAGAAGAAAGATGTTTAAGAAAAAGGAAAAGGTTAAGATTAAAGATACTAAATAAAAATACTTATTTACCCCATGAAATGCACGAGGATTCGTTCTGGTGCATATTTAATACGAGACCCATTAATTATACCCCCCTGTTTTTACCATTAATTAAAAACATAATTATTTGAATGGGTTACAAATATATTCTCTTGCAACCAAAAGTCTTACCTTTATTGATTTAAGGGTAAGATGTTTAACTCTTACCTCTTATTGATTTAATAAGGGTAAGATGTTTTGATTCTCTTTCTCTTCCCCTTCTCTCTTGGCAATGGGAGCAGGTGAGGTTTACTACCCTTCTTGCTCCCAACTTTTTTTTTTAAAAAAAGTATTGACATGCACACCTTTCATGGTGTATAATTCTTGGTATGGTTCGATATGAGATATTATACATCACATGCAGGGGGTGAAAAGATGGAAGGAAGGTATGTTGGGTACATAAGAGTATCGACACAGAAACAGGGTTTAGATGGGTATGGTGTTGATGCACAGAAAAAAGCTATAGAAGATTATCTGAATGGTGGGTCATGGGAACTGCTTGGACTGTATGAAGAAGTTGAATCAGGCAAGAACTCATCAAGACCACAGCTTCATGCAGCATTAGAGCACTGCAAGAGAAGCAAGGCTACATTAATTATCAGCAAGCTCGATAGACTTTCCAGAAATGCAGCATTCCTCTTGACACTCTTGGATAGTGGAGTTGACATCATCTGCGTTGACAATCCTCATGCTACAAAACTGACCATAGGTATAATGGCAGTTATCGCTGAAGATGAAGCACGTAGGATTTCCACAAGAACACGTGAAGCTCTTCAAGCTGCGAAGAGAAAGAACCCTAATCTGAAACTGGGTAATCCTCAAGGGTTCAGGAAGGAAGATAGCGACAGGGGAAGGATACTTGCAAGACAGGCTAAGACTAAGTTAGCTGATGAGTATGCTGAACGTATGTATCCTATCATCAAGAAGCACATTGATGAAGGTATGTCTCTCAGGTGGATAGCAAAAGAGATGGAACGTCAGAAGGAGCTGACTCCGAGAGGTGGTGAACGATGGACACCGACTACTGTGAGATTAATTATCAATAGGGTAGAGAATAAAATTAAAAGATAAGGAGAATAAAATGACAAGTGGAAGAGAGAGAATAATTTCAAACAAGATTAAGAATCAACTCGGTGACTTGAATGATTATCAGGAGAGTCAGGAGCATATCCAAGAAAGGAAAAGCTTGATACTCTTCTGGAAGATATTCGCTATATCGTTCATAGCAATTTCTTTCGTGTACAACAGGGATTTATTAAGCAGCTTAAATGATGGTGATGTGGGATACTTATTAGTCTTCATAAGTGTTCTAAGTGCATTTAGTGCTTTTATCTTCAGACACATCATCCACATGCTACGAAGCAAAGATGAAGAAATAAAATCATTGAGGAATCGTGTATACGAATTAGAGCAGCAGAAGCAGAAGCATCAGCATCAACAGAAATAAATAACAAGAAAGAGAGGGAGATATGAAACTAAAAAGGAACGACAAGCAAAGAGGTGTTATCCTCTGTAACAGATGCAGAAAACTCATGACTTCAGATGAATGTCCTCACTGTGGAAATGACAGGTGCTTCATCGGAATCTACCATCAGGGCAAGTATGTCACAATCAGAAGAGACCTGTCAGAGCATATCTTCTATTTTGACACTGCTTATAGTTACCTCATGGCAATTAACAAGACTGATAGGAAAGTACTTGTTACCCCTGAGCTTGATGTTGAGACCCAGTTAGAGCTATGGCTGCATTGTAAGAAGAAGTCTGTTGAGATGGGTGAACTTGCACCATCATACTACAGAAACCTTGAGGGATATGTAAGGAATCACTTTGCTGATTACTTTGCTAACTGGCATGTCTTGATGATTGACAAGGAAAGCATTCAGATGTTCAAGGACACACTCAAAACCCAGAAGATTAAAACAAGAAAGAATATCTTACATGCTCTTCATAATTTTATGACATGGTTAGAAGAGAATGACAAGATTGATAAGATACCTGCATTTCCTAAGATAAAAGGTGATGATGCTCGTGTGTCACAGGCTCTGACTGTTGAGGAACAAGCTGAAGCATTGAGCTTATTACCTGAGAAACACAGACATATATTCCTATTTGGTACAGAGACAGGTCTAAGGTCAGGTGAACTTTGTGCAGTTAAGGTAGGCGATATAAATCTTAGGCAAGGTACAATGCTTGTACAGCGTACCTTATCCGCAGGTACTGTGAGGGAGACAACCAAGGGCAAGCATAAGAATGTAATACCTCTTTCAGAAGATGCTCTGAGGATTGCAGCAGCAAACATGAAGGGTAAAAATAGAAATGACTTCCTGTTTACACAACCTATCTGGGATAATGGTAAATCACCTACACAGGAGAGATACACCATCAACAGGCTATATAGATTGTGGCTGAAGTATAGAACAGAGAAGTTTGCTGACATTACAGTTCATGAGCTTATTAGGCACTCATTCTGTACACAGCTCATGAATAACACTTCTATCAATGCCATGCTTGCAAAGGATGTCATGCGTCATGCCGATGTCAAGATGACTGACAGGTATACGCACAGGAATGTTGAGCAGTCGAGACAGTACATCAACGGTAGGAAAGATAATTCACATTTGAAGTTGGTGCATTCAGCATCACTTGAGGTATCAGGAACACCCTTAAAAAAGGAAGAGAAAAGGAAGTGAAATGTCTTGTATTAAATCTAATGAATTCAATTACTTATTGGGGTGGCTGACGGGGCTCGAACCCGCAACACCCTGATCCACAGTCAGGTACTCTACCTTTGAGCTACAGCCACCATTTGTAAGCTTATTTAGCACAAATACAGGATAAAAGTCAATCTCAACAGCCTATAGCTTAAAGCTGTAAACTCACAGCAAATATCAAAGAACCCGATCGTCATTTAACGATACTTTCGGGTATGGGAGGAATAAGATTTTCTTTTTGATGTTTGCTATCATCTATGAGCTATAAGCTATTATGAGCTTTGAGCCTTCTCCGTCGTGTGTCCCCCGGTAATTTTTGCTGTAACGAGGCTTGTTCTTTTAAAGAGGTGGATAAAATAATAGGTTGCAAGGAGGAACACGTAATATGTGCATAGGGAGGAAAGAATAAAGCCCACAAGGTAGGGAATTTTAATCATTATCTTACATACGTACAACGCAAAGAGCATACAAAGATAACCTCCCAGATATGGCAAAAGAACTTCCTTAATCCCGGTGAAGATGCTCTCGAACTCAAGTGCGTCTCTAATCTCTCCCCTTTCAGAAAAAACTGACAGGGCAAAGGGAATAAAAAAAGAAAAGATAAGAAGGGCAAGATAAGAGAATTTGATTACAATATTGCCAAAAAAGGCAGGTATGCTCCCAAGGGTTGTGAGGAAAAATCCAGTTGAAAAAAGAAAGAATGGCACCGCCTCATAAAGGATGAAAACGAAGAGGAGCTTAATCCCATTCGTCCAGATTTCCATCTTGTCTTCCCAGGTGGGAAGCCCGATGCTCCCGATCAAAAGAATACGCGCAGATTTAGCCAGATACCCAAGGGAGAAGAAGTTGACCACCGGAATATATATGATAAGTCCACTATATATCCATCGCACAATATACCGGCTATTAAAGGTAAACCGGATAAATGCTACAATATCCATGCTATTTTCCTTTAGAAATGAAATCGAGGAGTGACTCCTGGGTGTAACCAGTCATGCCTCCATCCATAGTGATTATTTCTCCGTTTATGTATTGTGCTTCCGGGGAGGCAAGAAAAAGAATGAGTGAGACCAGTTCATCAACAGTCCCCATTCTTCCTATTGGTGTCCTGCTCGAAAGGAAGTTGACAAACACTTCTTTCCGTATGAGTCCTTCATTCATTCCACCCTTTATGAATCCGGGGGCGATACTGCAAATTGTCACCCCGTGCTTCGACCACTCGTAAGCGAGCTCACGGGTCATAATAATTAAGGCTCCTTTGCTCATTGCATAAGGGAGAAAACCTTTCTCGCCAAAAAAAGCAACCTGGGACGCGATGTTGATGATACGCCCACTTTTCTGTTCGATCATACGTTTTCCAAAAATCTGGGTGGTATAGAACGTGCCTTTCAGGTTTATGTCGATGGTTCTGTCAAAATCATCTTTCTTTATTTTTTCTGAAGGAGCAAGGGGATTAACAATGCCTGCATTGTTAATGAGGATGTCAACTTTTCCCCATGATTCGATAATCTTTGACGCTACATTGTCCATTTCCTCATAGTGAGTGATATCAGTGTTAAATGCGAGCACGGATTTTCCCTGAAACTCCTCTGCAAATTTACTCACAACCTCATACTCTCTTCCGTTAACCGCCACAGATGCACCTTCAGCAAGAAATGCCTTTGCCATAGCCTTCCCCAACCCTTTTACACCGCCCGAAATAAAAACAACCTTATCTTTGAATTTCATAGTGCACCTCCGTAAAGATCATGTATTCTTTTGTCAAAAAGCTTTATGAGACCTTCATTATTGTCCAGGTTTATTCCTGTAACGGCCTTCCACACATCAGACCTCTCCATGCAGAAATACACAAAGAGACTGTCAAGCTTACTTTTTAATTGGTTGTACAGCATGGTGTAGATTTTAATCCTTTCAGACTTGATGTACCTGTACTTTCCATCTTCTCCGCGAATGAATTCGCCAAAAAGCAGATTTTTTCTCCTTTTTTCCAGGAATTCTTCAAAAAGGCGAGGTGGGAATCGCAAGAGGCCAAGACTTACCCAGATGACCCGTTCGAGGTCCAGAATCCTTCCGACATCATGAATCAGATATTCGTAGTCTTTCTCAAAACCGGGGTAAATAATAATAGGATCAAAATGAAGGCCAACAAAGCATCCTGCATCCTGAGCCCGTCTTGCAGCTTTGAGGCGTTTGTACAGAGGGCTTGTCTTTTTTTCCTCCTTATTAATTATGCTCTGAGGAGCCAAGGAAAAGGAGATAATGATATAGGGGTTAAGAAAATCCCTGATATGTTCGATATAAGCCCATTTTGATTTTAATTCGAAGAGGGCCTTCTTTTTTTCACCAAAGAACTGTATTAGGGGCCTGTTCAGGTCAAACCGTTGGTCCAGGGCGAGACTGTCAGATAGTTCTCCCGTTCCAAAGCGCATTATATGGTTTTTTTCCTTTTCCATAGCCACATTCAGTTGCGAGAATATATAATCGTAGTCTCTGGTTATCTTAATGTCTGGAGAGTTGATGTATGATTTCAATATGCAGTAAGAGCATGAAAGGATACATCCCTCCACAAGATCGATGGTTTTGTAACCGCAGCAAATGTGGTTTTTTGTACCGGGGCAATCCCTAACAATATTGCCACGTGCTTCAACGAAGGTTACCTTTTGTGAGATCAAAGATTCTCCGTATTATTCTTTCATCTGTTAATCTATGCAGTTTTTCGAGGGCTTGATAGATATCTTCCTCGTTATTTGCCCTGATACCTATATCAATATACTCTTTTTCAAAAAAAGGGTCTACCTTAATGTCAATGTTGGGTGGGAGCGCTGATGTACGCCGTAAATCGTGCAACTGCTTATGAAGGGAACTCAGGATGGGATAAGCTATTGCTTTGAGTTTTTTTAGCAACTCCTGACTACTGGCAGATGGAAAAATATCGAGAGGCAACGCGTCATTTTTCAGTTTAATCAGGCTAAAAATCTCAAGAATTTCCCGTATTGTGCTCTCTGTTACATGGATTGTTGAAAGAAGGTCGATGATAGAAGAACGTTCGTTGACCTCGAACCTCAGCAGGCGCTGAATGTTTTTCAGAGAAAGATTGTGGCCTACTGCAAAGTGTTTTAGGGAATCCTCTGCCGATGCCAGTTCAACGAGTGCTTTTATTATTTTTTCATGAGAATTCACTCCCAGGATATTCAGGGTGTCGGATAATTCCTCAGGGGAAAAACCAAGATGAAGCATCCGCTCAAGGGCGTGGGCTTTTTCAACAAGATTGAGACCCCGTTGAATATTGTCGTGGATGGCAAAAAGAAGGGCTTTTTGTTCGGTAATGTCAACGGTAATGAAGGGTACTTCTCTCAAACCCAGTTGTCGGGCTATTTCTAATCTTTTGAAGCCTGTCACAGCAATGAAGGGAGATGTATCCAGAAGTATGACAGGCTGAATTATGCCTATCTTTTGAATTGATGCGCAAAGGGATGCATCTTCAAGAGGATAGGTTATGCAGAATCTTTTGTCATGTGTATTGATGCGGTCTATGGGTAATGAATTCATGTCAATGTACTGTAGGCGGTGAAAGTATATATCAATCCAAGGGTATATACAATGTGATTTGAATTTCTATACTGTAAGCTATTACCTGTCAGCCAACCGATTGCCCTTCTTTATACAATACGCTATAATCCTTGCCATGTATTTTAACACCCTATGAAAGTTTAGGAGGATTTCATGAAAAGGTCTTTGGGAGCAAAGAGTCTCCTGTATCCAACCCCGATCGTTGTTGTCGGGACTTATGATAACGATGGAAGGGCTAATGCCATGACTGTTGCATGGGTTGGCATTGTCTGTTCCCAGCCGCCGTGCATCGGGATTTCCTTGAGAAAGGCCACCTATACGTACGGCAACATAATTGAGAAAGAGGCATTTACAATCAGCATCCCCACAGAAAAGCATGTGAAGGAGGTCGATTATCTTGGGATTGCTTCCGGAAGGAGGGAAGACAAGTTTTCTACCTCTGGTCTGACACCCATCAGGAGTGATATCGTAGACGCACCCTATGTAAAAGAGTTCCCTTTTATACTGGAATGCCAGCTCATTCAGACAATAGAGATTGGCCTTCACACCCAGTTTGTGGGAGAGATAAAAAATATCAAAGCAGATGAGTCAATCCTGAACGAGAAAGACCTGCCCGATATGGGTGGCAGGTTCAAGCCCCTCCTCTACGCCCCTGAACTGCGGAAATACTTTGGGATGGGGCCTGTGCTCGGCAATGCTTTCTCCATGGGAAAAGAAATGTGACACATTTCTGCCTGTATTGACAATATGGTGTTCGATGACAACATTAAAAAACAACATTAACGTAAAACATGTGAGGTGCTTATGGAAAGAAAAGGCGTCATAACGTTTATGGGTAATCCCTTAACCTTGATTGGGGATGAAGTCAAGATTGGCAGTAAGGCACCAGCTTTTTCAGTGCTTGAAAAAGATCTCAGCGAGGTCAAGCTTTCGGATTTCTCGGGAAAAGTGAAGATTCTCAGCGTAACGCCATCACTGGATACCCCTGTTTGCGATCTCCAGGCAAAGACATTTGAAGAAAATGCGGAAAAACTTCCTGAAAGTGTGGTTGTCCTTAACATCAGTATGGATCTACCGTTTGCCATAGCCCGGTTTTCAGAAGATGCGAAGATTGGTCGGATTCGAACTCTGTCTGATCACAGGGATGCATCATTCGGCAATGCTTACGGAGTACTCATTAAAGAGTTGAGGCTCCTTGCGCGCTCAGTCTTTGTGATCGATAAATCAGACGTGGTACGATATGTTGAGATTGTTCCGGAAGTTACCAATCAGCCAGATTATACCAGGGCGCTTGAAGAGGCGAAGAAACTGGCGGGGTGATTGTAGAGATTGCATTGAAGGCATCTGTTGCTTGAGGGCTTTTCCAAGCGCTCCACCACGCTCAGTTTTTTTCAAAGAATCGCCTGATATGATTTGATAGGCCATAGGGAGGGATACTTAGTGGCAAGATTGTCAGGAGTATCAATCCCTGATCGTTTTTGGCAGTGGAGGCTCCATAAATGGGTTATTCAGAATTTTTAAGCCGGGCTTGGCGTTGCCGTTTTATCCTGTACAGGAAGGCGAGGGCAACTCCAATTATGACGCCACTCAAAACGCAAAGAAAGATAACAATGGCGAGAGATGCCTGAAATTGCCATACAAGAAAGGTAATGGCGACCGGGGCAGAATTTTGCACAGAAAATATAGAAACGATCAAAATAATGAGAATAGTGATTATGATGTTAACCATGGGTAAAATCCTTCCTGTTTTATGCTGTCAGAGCATTGACAAGGCTGTATGTTAGCATGATTATACATCAAAACAAGAAACAGGTCATCCTGTAAGATTGTTAGAGGACTGAAGAGGCGGGACTGCTAAATGTAACGGACGCTTTTCACTGCTGCAGTAACTGCAAATATGCGGATGTTATTGCTTTCAGGATCCACGGGAAAAAGGAAAAAACCAAGCCTGTTTGGGTCATATCCAAGAGTGGAGCCTACGAGCCTTTCCCCATCAACAAAAACTACTTCAACTTTACGGCCTTGAACTTTATCTCCATTGTTGTATTCCTTTCTTTCAGTATAAGCCTGATTGCCAATAAAGTCCTTTACAAAGAAGATCGCTTTTAGCTCACGAACAGGTATTTCAACAGGCTCCTCCGGGTTGGTTGTGTCAGAGCGGAGATG
>Ga0302244_1000624_pt1 | contig 26363 bp, 31 predicted proteins | sample AAG_UR_Phe_MG_FD_193513 | JGI IMG/M metagenome (GOLD analysis project Ga0302244, IMG submission 193513) | Enriched activated sludge microbial communities from anaerobic digester in WTTP, New Holstein, Wisconsin, United States - AAG_UR_Phe | ecosystem: Engineered > Bioreactor > Anaerobic >... | reverse complement strand
TCCTCCTTTCTGAGCATAAGCAATACCTCCGGAGTATTTTTGGGTTACTCCTATGGTACATCCTATTGCCCTGATTGGGGTACATTTTATTTCCCTGTTTAGAGGACATATAGCATAGTTGTTGACATTTTTTTATGTTCTTACCCTTTATTCTATCATTGCTGCCGCCTTTTTCAGGTTGAACGCCATTGCGTTTAAGAGAAACTCCATGTTCCCCTTCTTTAGTCCCTTATACCTCATTCGCAGGAACTGATAACCACGCTTTAGTGTTCCTATGGTTTGTTCTACCTTGTATCTTAAAGAACTGATAAGTCTGTTGATAATTTGCTGTGCGGTATTGATGGGTTTATTCCGATAAGTCCTATGCATGATGCCGTCTATGAGTCCTTTGTCTGCAAGTATGCTTCTGTTCTTATCGCTTGCGTATCCCTTGTCTGCAAGGACAAATGAACCTTCTGGAATGCCGGATTCGTTAATGATTCTTTCGAGTTCGGTGGTATCGGCAGTGCTGGCAGGAGTGATGTGTCCTCCTAAGATAAACCCTTCTTTGGCATCAACGGATATATGTCCCTTATATCCGTAATAAGCCCTATTGCCTTTTTTGATCCAGTTTGCATCGGTGTCGTCTGAGTAGGTTATAACAGGGGCAGATATCTCTGATTTTTCTTCATTACGGTCTTCTGGCATTACTTCGAGACCTTCGCAAAAGTGCCGTAATTGTACTTTATTGTCATTCCTGCAAAAGCAGGAATCCAGCAAATTAAATAGCTTCTGGATACCGCTTTTCACAGGTATGACTTAATTTTTGGGTTTTGCAAGGGTCTCATATTACTTTTTTTAGAAACAATTTTTTCCGATTTTTATGAGCTTAACTCTTTCCGTATAAAAAATTTTGACTTCAAAAAGAGTTAACAAAAATTAAAATGAAAAAAACAGATAAGGGAGTTTAAAAAAACTTCTTTCACTGTTAATTATAATAACATCGCCTATGCTATTACTACATCTTATTTAGTTAGGAGGATGTTCTGTCTAAATGGGGGCTAGTAAAGTCATATGTTTCAGATAAGTTGGTAAACATTTATATAGAAAAAAAGAAACAGAAATTCAAATGAATGCCTATTGAGAGTATAGATACATTCATTTTGCTGTGAAAAGATCGGGAATTAATTTAATCTTTAATAGGTTTTTGTTCTAATAAATGTCTCGGTCATAAGATGTAGCAACCATGTAAAACCAAACACCTGTGGTTTTTTAAAAAAATATCGTCTAAAACGCCCTTGTAAAAAAGTATTATATCAGAACAGGATTTTATGAAAGGAGGAACTATGAAAAGCAGGAGAGAATTTTTACGCTTAATAATCAGCACTTTAGCCTGTCTGGGCATAGGAAACAAAAAGGTTTTTGCATCCGATGAGCGTTTAAACATTCAACTGATGGGTTCGAATCAATGGTGGCTTAGGAACATTTTCTGTCAGTTTGATAATGAGCGGCTGAAGCAGGCAATAGAAGATTGTGCTAAGGAAATTGATTGCACAATCTCTTATGGAGATAAAGGAAGCATTGACATTTTTGCTATAGGTTCATTTGTAAAAATAGTTGACAGAAATATTGTGGGTCACGATGTTTGGAAAGAGTATATTGAATGCATTGTTGATTCAGCAGGTGGTGATACTCCTTGCATTATAGTTGACGATATATACAATTTGCCGCTTCCTAAATGCCAGTATATCTGTCAATTGAACTTAAAAAACCCGACGAATATTCAAAAAATAATAAAAACAATAAAGCAGATGAGAAAGATAATGGACAAGAATGTCCCTGATATTTTTGCTAAACACATTATGGAGGCATCATGAAATGGTTTAAAGAAAAAAGTTTTCTAAGGCGTGGTATTATCTGCCCAGCATTGACTGGTTTTTGTAACTTATCGGTACCATGGCATAGGACAATTCTCTGTCTTACAAACAACAGAAGCTTAAATCGACATGTAAAGAAATATGCAAGAAGTATAGGATATAATTTCCTGGACACGGTTCAAGAACCCGTATTGGTGAGGGACTGCTTTCGTGATATTACTATTATCGATAAGAGTATATTCTCTACCCGCTTCTGGCAGGGATACCTCAATATACAGAAACTCACTCACAAAGATTCGGACAAGCAGCTTTTGATAATTGTTGACGCCCCCAGGCCGTCTGAATTACAAGAGACTGAATCACTCATAATTAGGGTTTTTCGCGTAAATTATTCAATATATCACATAATCGAAATAATTGGGGCATTTGTTCTTTATTCATTACTAAAATCCTTAAACCGATCAACAGGATACCCTGTAATTGAAAGAAAAATATAATGGTAAGAGGTTCTATATGTTCTGCAAGGACAAAAGAACATGAGTTCTTTTATACGAATATTATGATACCCTGCCTGACAAACCTTGCACAGCCTTTATGTCAATAGTAGGCAATGAACATAAGGTAGAGTTAACGGTGGTATATATGGGTTTACAAAGTTGTTAAAATTTTTTAAGTAAAATAAATTTAAAGAACATTTCACAAAACAAACAATATTTTTTGTCATTAAAGCTTTATCTCTTTTACTACTTACGGTAAAGCTCACGGGCTGGCAATAAGCGCATCGTAATTGCCAGCCCGAGTTGATGCGGCTATCAGGTCTCCTTTTATTATTCAAACACATCAGGAGTTATACTACTATACATTGAAAAAAATAATTAAGTGTTTCAGGCCACAAAAGCGCAGTATTGGTTGGACTTACAGGAGGTGACGCCCATGACCCGGTAATTTTACCACCCTTGATTGATCCATTAAGATACAAAAATTCGTAAATTGGACCATCAATATCTTTATCCATGCGAATAAAATCATTACGATTTACTTTGGCTTGATCTTCCTCTATAAAAAGACCGTTTAGCCGAAATAATATCGGTGTCCAGTCATTATCAGAATAACACCATACATCCATGACTTCGCACAAATAAATTTTATTTTGTCCTGGTTTAACATCAATCAGAAGCGTGCAGTCTATATAGTCAGGATGTCTTCCTAATTCTCCAACAACATCTATATGCCATTTGTATGGTTCTTCTTGATTGGGCGGGAGTTAAGGCTTAAAAGCCATGGAATAAATCCGTTATTACATCCAAAAAGCGATATTTGCTCTTTAAACTCATATCGAGTTGTATTTGGTCCAAGACGAGTCTTTTATAAAGGGCATACATAAAATCCTCCTGAAGTGAAACCTAACAACTGAAATCAGCGGTGGCTTTAAGTTATCTGCTGAGGTGATTTATTATCCTTCTATCATTGTTTGAGCCAGATATAAGCAAGTTGAAAAAGAGCCGAAATTATTTACCTCCATCTTGAGCAATTTAAATTGATTTCCAAAATCTTCCCGGAAAGAATTTTCATAATATTTTTGATCAGGATTATTAAGGTCCGAATGCTCATTATCCGTAAAAATAATCTCAAATGCATTAAGAGAGCCTTTCTCCTTCATAAAACTCTTTAGTTTTTTGAGATCATTTGTGCGAATTTCATTATATTCTTTCGCTTTTTGCCATCGTTTCAGCTCGAAAGCATATTCAGAATCGGAATCTAAAAGGATTAAGTCAATGTAGCCGCTGTTGCCTATGCTGACTTCGGTTTTAAACTTAATACGATGGTTGGCTGATAAATAGAAGGCACGTAGCCCTAAGTATCTTATTACATGTTCCTGTAGAATTGCATTTAAGACATATGCCATTCTCTGCTCTTCTGCATGATGAGCTAAGAGTCCAGATTGCAGAGCAATTTTTATCTCCTTTGTTGCTTCATCATGAAGACATTTAAAAAAATCAAAAGCTAACTCCATTAGTGTATCCTCTCTTCTATTTTGAGCAAACGAATGAATGACTATTAGCCATCCTTTTTACTTTATTGTTAGTCTCTTTTTATCTTATCCAGGGCTTCCTCAAAGTCAACAAAAATTCCATACCTGAGCCAAAAAATTATTGATCAAGAACACTTTTCCTTATTAATTTTGAAATAATTATTCCTTCTTTTAGTTTGTCCCTTATTTTTCTTACAGTTTTACGGTCAATGTCTAATTGCCTTGCAATCTCTGAAATACTGACATTTTTTTCTAAAAGTGTTTTTACTTAATATTCCATATCTACCCCATACATTTTTATTCTTACCTCCTTTTTGTTGGAGGTAAGTTACCATATCTATCCGGGGAATTTTAAGGCCCCTTTTATGGGGAATTTATAGTAACATTAACATTTAAATTCCGAAAGTTTCTCTGTAAAGTTTTCTTAGTTCATCAATGTCATTTTCTATTTCCTCTGATAGCTTAGAGAATTTCACTATTATATTATTCAATATTTTTTCCTTATTATCATTATCGGTAAAAGTGATGATACTGGTAAGATAAAGTTTATCCCATGGGACAGAAAAATCAGCCCACTCTTGTATATAGTCATATGCAATTATATCTTCTTTAATTTCATGGGGATCTCCAACAATTACTTTAAAAATTTCCCTTATTTTGTCAATAATTTTTTTCACCTGCGATGTAGAAAATCCATCTTTGTCCAAAAAGAATTCTTCGCCTTCTTTCGCTCCTTTTAATAAGCAAATATACAATCTACCGTAGTCATTTTCATCAAATGCTAATGCAAATCCAAGAATAGGCTTCTCATCTATAATCCAATTTTCTTTATATAAAACATAATTATTCCATTTTAACCCCTTTAAAAATTCAGGTGGTGTGATACTTTTATAACCCTTACTATATACAAAAAAGTTTTCTAATTTATCTCTCAATTTTTTAACCGTGTCTTCCATCACCTCTCTATACAAATTCGGTATCAAGCTATAGCAGCCCACAGCAATTTTGATCCTTTCCTCTCTTACCTCCTTTTCTTTTGATAATATAAAATTCTTAATCTGATCTAATTCGACTGACATCTTCGAATCCCCCTTTATAATTTCGTTTATCCTCTCCTTAAAATCTTTTAAAAACCATCTTACTTTTTCTGCCTCACAATGCATGATAGACTTATCAAGCCATGAAAGCGTAAAATCATTGTGGTGTAAAACGAGAAAGTTACCACTTTTCTCCAAAGTGTCCCTCTTTTCCTTCGTAAGAGAATATTCTGTGGGTTCCTTGTCTGTGGGACACAGATATATAAGCAAAAACCTCTTTCCGTAATCTCCCAAATATTTAGCATACCTCTTAAGCTGTTCTTCCTGATCCACAGCCCAGAACTTATTCTCTATTGCAAGAACGAATTCTTTCCACTCAATAAATAAATCAATTTGTCCCTCAGTTGTGCTGAATTCGTTTTTGATTCTAATAAGCTCCTCCATATCGGTCTTTTGCAATTCGGGTAAAAACAGTTTTATCTTTTCCTGACCATAGATCTGTTCTATTGAATTTTCTAATTCGGATAAAAACAGTCTTAAAAATATTTTTCCCTGACCATGTGGCCCATTTGGATCAAGAAGCATCCTGAAAAAGTAGGTTGACAATACTTCTTGAGTTCCAATTAAACTTAATACGTTGAAATCTGCAGCCAACAACTTGTTATAATGCTTTTTTGTTTCCACTATTGTTTTTATGATAGAAGATAATGGATCGAAAAAATTATTCAATTCACTCATGTAATGTCTCCCCAATATGATTTAGACTAATTATGGCAATTATAACGGCAACGTTTTATAATTGCAATCCATACTATTTAACCCAACTTCATGACTTCAGAAATAAACTCCTATAGAATCAGTTACTTACACTTACCATATGTCTCGTTTAGGCACTACTGATTTTACAGGATGGTCTTTACCGTCTTCCCGGGTCTATGGGAGAGGTGAAGGGCATCATAGATCTTTAGGTGAAAGGGTTCAGGTTTTGTCGACTTCCTGATATGTATTACCCTACCACATTATTTCTTAAAAAACATTGCTAATTGCCTGTAGCGGGGGCGTAAGGGATAGTCTATACTCCCTGGCCTTTATATTGCTTCATATGTAGACGAGTTGGAGGAGAAACAAAACATTTACCCCTCTATAAGAAATTTACACAATTGGGTTGACAGTACATTTTGCTATTGCTTCGCAATTTTAATCATCTTCAGCTTCGGTAGATTAATAATTATTATGCTTTGCATATCCACATATTTATGGACTTTTGCATTAACATCTATTTGATTCGTTTCACCAATTATCAGCCACTTTTTATACTAACCTTTGCATATTTCTTGTTTTGCCCTGTAACCTCCCAAATCCATTGAATTCTTTTTCATCACGCCGCCATCTTCAACGCAACATCAAGCGCCCTGTGGTTCACCTGGGCACTGTCCCCATACCACAAACTGTTTAGCGTGTTATCCTGTGTTCTTCCTCTGAAATAATTCAAATATTCATTGACTGCATTATATGCACCCCAGTATGTTGAACCTGATATATTGCTTCCCCTGCCATGGCTAAAAAGATAGGAGATATTATGAATAAGCTCTTTCCCTCCTTTATCAGAAAGGTTAAATACAATTTTTACATATTTGTGCAGATCACTCTCTTTCATCTTCTTTTTCAAAAGTAACCTATATTGCTCAACTGTAGCATAAAATTCCTTTCGGGCAAGGTTCATGATATCTCTTATGGTTTTAAGGTTTTCTAACATATGGGCAGTATGCTTTACCCGCAGAAGCTTGCTTGCTTCAGATTCATGGGCAAGGCAAAGGGTGTTGTTGCAGACGACCCTTATAGGAGTAAACCCTACACGAACAGGTATAGAACCATCATGGGAGTTGGAGAGTAAAATGTAATGTGCTACATCGTCTCCTGAACAAACAGACATTTCACTGCTTCTGATCCTTGCAAGAACCCATACCTTGCTTCCTCCTCTGAGACTGCCTGCCGTTTCAAGGGTTGCCTCACCAGTATCGAGGAAAGGCTGAAACCACTTGAACGCATCTATATTCTGTAGAGGTACATATTCATGACCAACAATGCCAAGGACCATATTGTCATTTTGTCTGCATACGGCATACTGGTCGGGAATTCCGATAAGGTCGTGTTTGTCATTTTCCGTAAAGATATGTTGAAGTTTTACCTCCCAGTCAAGTCCCGAAGCAACGATGGCTTCATCAATGCTGAGCATTTTCCCCTCCGGAATAGATGTACCCAGTCCATGCCAGGGGGTTTTTCCCACATACATCATAGTTTCTACAAGATGTGCCATGACAATCCCTCCTTTGTAAATTATTATAGCAGACAAGCATGACAACAGTATGTCACCGGATAAATATTTTTTGGGGTAATTAGCGGCTAAATTATTTTATGGCTCTTGTATACCCAAAAATATAAGTCTATGTCCAATTCGTCAACCCATTTACTGTCCATCAACCAATAGACCTATATGGTTTCCATACATCTGCAACGCTCTCAAGTAAATTTATCCGGTCTCCATTCTTTCTATAAAGAATCTTGACCGCTCTCTGTAATCCGGTATCACCAAGCGACAACACATCAAGTCTTTTTAATCCGAAAATAAGGAATATTTCGGCGGTCAAGCGGCCGATACCTGGATACCCAACAAGGGCGATGATTAAGTCATCATCATTTGCTGATTCAATATTTGACAATGACAATCTGCCATCAGATACACGCTGAGACAGTTCATGGATATACCTTGCCTTTGGTTGTGAAAGACCTGCAGAACGTAACAACTCTACTGAAACTGATAATAATTCAATTGGTTGAAATGGCGTAGAAACCATTTCATAGATTCTTCCCTCTATGGTATCGGCAGCCTTTGCAGAAAGCTGCTGGCTGATTATAGAAATGACCAGTGTATGAAAAGGATGATATTCCCAATCAGCTATAGGACATGGGCCATGCTCAGCAATAAGCCTCTTCATGACAGGATCTGATTTTGATAAGTAACGTTCAGCTTGGCGGATGGTTTTGTTTGATATTAGACGTTTCTTCAACAGTCTTTTTCTTTAATGCTTAAACACTTTAAGTCGCACCGCATAATATGCTGAAAAACATTTTTAATAAAAATCAGTATTGTCCGGTTAGAAATTTGCATGGAATGTGAACATCACCATAGCGAAGCAAGAGGTAAAAGGGTATTAAAATGAAAATATTTTCACACAACCATACGATTTTACTTGACATTTAGGTTATTTTAGCCAAGCGGCGCCTCTGTAAATACATGATATTACGGAGGAAATTGATATGCCGCGAACATTGAAACCATGGGAAAGAAAAACCGTATCATTTCAAAAACTGGTCGCTCCATTGAAGACCTTAAAAGGAATTACTCCGCTTATGCCGAGAGGAAATAGGCCATTGCAGATAACTTTTGAAGACCAATTACATGCTCTCATCTACTTTCACCTGGAAGATCATGCTTCAGGAAGACATCTTATCCAGTCGCTCAACGAGGATGACTTTGCCAGAGAGTATATTGCCCCTGAAGGTGGCATTCAAAAGAGCAGTTTCTTTGAAGCCGTCAACACCAGAGGACTGGAACAATTAATACAGGTCTTTGAAGCCCTTGAAGTACAGACAAGAGAAACATTGCCGAAAGAACATGCCGAACTGGGAGACCTAATATCTGTTGACGGCTCTTTAATTGATGCCACCCTCTCCATGGCATGGGCTGATTACGTAAAAGGGAGCAAAGAAGGCAAAAGTACATATGGGGTTTAACCTCAATCAGTCAATCCCTTGCAAGATATTCCTTGCTCATGGAAAGTCGGATGAACGTCCCTTTGTGGAAAGAATTGTAACAAAAGGACAGACGGCTGTTGCAGATAGGTACTATCAGTGTCATAAAAACTTTGACGACTGGCATAAAAAGGGTATCCACTTTGTCTGCAGGATACGGGAGACCACAAAGAAGGAAGTTGTCAAAAAAAACGATATTCCTTCCGGTAGCATTGTCTTTTATGATGCCGTCGTATACCTGGGAACAAAGGGCGTAAATAGAACAGAGAAAGAGGTTAGAGTAGTTGGGTACCGGGTAGATGGTAAAGAATACTGGGTTGCCACCGACAGGCATGACCTTACCGGGTGTCAACATCATTCTTTTTTGTCCCTTTTTCATCGGAATAAAATGTCCCTTTTTCATCGTTTATTATATCATTCATTGGTCTCATCCTCTTTGACTGATTTTGGTGGAGGACCAAAGACACCGGCTTTACGTTTTTCTTTCAGTCGATAACTTTCTCCTTTTATGTTGATCGTTGTACAGTGATGAAGGAGTCTGTCAAGGATAGCGGTTGCCAGCACCTGGTCGTTGAATATCTCTCCCCAGTCAACAAAACTTTTGTTTGAGGTAATGATAGTTGATGCCTTTTCATATCTACGGGTTAAAAGCCTGAAAAAGAGTCCTGCCTCATCCCGGTTCATAGGCAGATAACCCATCTCATCTATGATGAGCACTTTAGGTGATACAAACTGGATCAGTTGCCTCTCCGCACGGTTCTCCATCCTTGCCCGTGTAAGGCGGGTAATCATGGATTCAAGGGTAAGGAAGAGCACTGTGTGGCCTGCTTCCAGCGCCTTTACCCCTAAGCCTACCGCAAGATGGGTTTTCCCCACACCGGGAGGACCCAGGATGATGATGTTTTCTCCCCTCTCAACAAAGCCCACGGAGGCAAGCTCACGTATGACCTTTTTGTCAATGGTCGGCTGGAAGGAGAAGTCGAACTGCTCTATCGTCTTTACCCATGGAAAGTGGGCAGTTCTCATCCTTGCCTCCACACCCTTCTGGTGGCGGCCCAACCATTCGGCTTTAAGTGCCTCTGTAAGGAAGTCCCTGTAGTTGAGATCTTTCTTTGCCGCCTGTTCACATAAAACATCCAGGCTTATGTTCAAACTGTCCATTTTCATCTTTTCGAGAAGGTTCACCAGTTGCATGGTATCACCTCCTCATAGACATCCAAACCCCTTCTCTCCACCCGCAGGGTATTCCTCCAGAGGTCGCGGTGGTGATCGGGAATGCTTACCCATCCATTTGATGCACCCTGCAGATGATGATGCGCAATAAGAATGTTGTTATCATAGATAAAAAGGTCATCTGTAAGTGTTATGCGGATAGAGACCTGTTTTCCGCATACAAAGGCAGGGACGCTGTAACGGTTGCCCTTTACGTCGATATAGCCGTCCCATTGGACGAGCCTTTGTTCTCGATATGAGGTGTCATAACGGACATTAGGCAGAGGACCAAGACAAGGAGTCTCACGCATAAAACGCTCACGCACAATCTCCTTAACAGTGCCGTGCATCCTCATGTCTGCCTCTTCGGTAAGCCATTTTTCTGCTAACTGGTTCATATGGTTAAAGCTTTCGAACTGCCGATACCTCACGAAGAAGTTATGCTTGATATAACCCACCATCCGTTCATCTTTGCCTTTCGTACGCGCTCTATAGGGACGGCAGGCCTTCGGGATGAACCCATAGTATCCGGAAAGGTCAACAAAACGGTCGTTGAACTTTACGGTCTGTCCAATACGGTGATGAATAACAGCGCTTTTCTGATTATCAACAAGTACCTCTTTGGTGACACCACCGAAGTGTTCGAAAGCCTTTATTATCCCTTCGTATGTATGCTCGGCGTCGTTTTTATCGGTGCACCAGAAGTGGAATCTCCTGGAATAACCCAGGGTGTTGACGCTGAAGAAAACCTTTGTCGGTTGTCCGGCAACCATAGTAATAATCTCTCCCCAGTCGTTCTGCATCTGATATCCGGGTTCTGTTTCAAAGCGGACAGTGGATTTCATGTTTCGCAGGGGGCGTTTTGGTCTTATATAGTCCCTAACTATGGTGATCTCTCCGGAAAATCCTCTGGACTGGAGTTCATGGAGAATTACCACCGCGTTCCAAACGCCTTCCTTGAGGAGATCGTCGATCATCGGTTTATATGGTTCAAGTTTGCCGTTTTGCATATGCTTCTTGCGTCCTGAAGGGGCTCCGCCTCGTTTAAGGGCACGACTAACTGTTTTTGGATGAACCCCCATTTGCTCTGCAACATCTTTCTGGTAGATACCTTTCTGAATCTGTGTTTCAATGATCATAAAGTCCTCCTTTCTGAGCATAAGCAATACCTCCGGAGTATTTTTGGGTTACTCCTATGGTACATCCTATTGCCCTGATTGGGGTACATTTTATTTCCCTGTTTAGAGGACATATAGCATAGTTGTTGACAAAACCTGTGAAAAGCGTCATCCGTTCAGACACAAAGCAGGGAACAAGCACTAACACTGTAACAACACAAGAGATTGAGGTTGACAGAATGACGTACCGCACAAACTTTACAGTGGAGGCAAGAAGAACTAACATGAATCTTGAAGAAGCAGTAGCGGAAGTAACCAACAAACTTGCCGACCAAATAAGCGGGGTATTCTAATTAACCCTTGGATGCGAACCTCAAGCTATCATCACACTAACGGGGTTCGATCATCTTAAAACCATAAAAAAATTACGTTATATAGATACAAAAACTTGGAGGGATTATGAATCAAAAAACAATAATGCTCATATCAGTTGTAGCGATATACGTGCTGACATCAACGTTGCTTATGGCAGGCACAATACCTATCGAGGACATCAAAGCTATTGTAGCGGAATCAAGCGAAAACATGAAGAACGAAAAGGTAATCAGGGTATTGTTGCAGCCTGGCGAAGTTGCCTTCAAGAGAACCAAAGGATGGGCAATATTCACTTCAACTGCCATGAAGAAAAATGTAGAAGGCGTTTTGGTAACAACAGACGAAAATGCAGACATGATGTTTGCAGAATATGAAAAAGTCAGACCCCCGCTACCAACGTATAACCTTAAACCGCTCAAAAAATATGCCTACGTCGGCAAACCCAACTATGCGCTCGTAAAGGCATATGTGGCACAAAGAACCGACAAACCCGATGAATACTTTGCTGTGCTTGCAAGCAGAAACGAATTGATGATTTACACAAAAGACAAGCGGACTTATTTCGCTAACCTTGAGCCGCTTGATATTAAATTGTCTCCCACGATGTTTTTTTCATATGGGGAAGATAAGGGTATACCATATATAAAAATTCTTGTTGTCGACGAGGATGAAGTAAAAAACCTTCATACCGGCAACGTAAAAACGGTTGTATTCAAGCTATGTCTTTCTGAGATGAAGATATCCGCAACAGGTTTTATTACCGATGAAAAACCCCTATACGAATGGAAAGGCAAACGAGAATACTAATAGTCAAATAATATTATAACATTAATTTAATTTCTCCAGGCCTGCGGCCTGGAGAATCTCTATTTATTATGAAATATGAATACTAACTAACTTACTTACTAAGTTAGTTAGTAACTAAGTAAGTTACTTTTGCAATAACATTTCTTTTATATTCACCATCTTCCACCCTTCTTTATCTTGCTCAAGCAAATAACCTCTTTCTTGAGCAAAAGAGCGGAAATCAAGCATTTCGTCTTTCAGGTACTTAGTCGACAGGAATTTCATGTAGGATGCGTTTATCATGGGACTCGCTAAACCGCTTTCCTTATATACACTTTTTAGAAAGTCATCGAGGGATTCTACAAACTTTTTCCTTATGGCCTCCTGGTCCTCTTTCGAGAGGCCGGAGACATATTCTTTTGTGGTCTTTACTTTGTACCCTTCATATTCTTTGATAAGTCCATCGATGATTTCTTTTTCTTTCGCCTTTCTCTTTTCTTCTTTTGCCCTGGCCTCGGCCTCCTGCTCCCTTTCTATCGCAATAATGCTTTTTCTGGGTTGATACTGGTCTTTGAGGGCTTTATATGTATATGCCCCTATATTCATAATTTCATCTCTTTTTATTTTTCTTTCCACCATGTCTAAGATTTCTTTGACCTCGTCATAGTCGTGCATGGTGCTTAGTATCTCCTGGGCTTGCCGGCTGCTTAAATTAAAAGCCTTTATCATCCTCTCGTATAGCTCGTTTTTCTCTTCCTCTTCTGATTTAAAAGATAGTTCACCCTGTTTCGGGGGCTTTATAAGCCTGGTTAGCAGATTGTGTGTTTTTGTGTTAGGTGATATATAAAATTTTAGGGCAACAACTTTTCTGTTTTCTGTTTTTTTGGCTACTTCAATAAAAATATCTGATTCTTTATTAACTTCGTTAAGTGCTACTTTCAGCACTTTTTTATTTAGATATTTAAAATTATTATAATATTTATCATCGGCACCCATTAGTTTTTTAAAATCTTCAATGCTGATCCAGGGGGTTTCGCCTTTACCTTGTTTCTTTATAAAATAATCAACACACAACTCATAAAGAATCAGTGAGTATTTACTTTTAAACTTGCTTTGGATTATCAAGCTTATTTTAGCGTACATAGTGGGATTATACAGCTTTTCTCTAAGATACTTGCCCCAACTATAACAAATTATCCCACTTTTTTTTGTTATTTTCACATCGCCCAAAAAATGTGAGCTTATCCACACCTCGTCATCTTTTTCCAGCACATTCCATTGAACCAATACCTTCTGCATCTTTGTTACAGCTTCTTTTACTAATTCAATGTCGTTGCTATCAAATTTTAATATTTCTGCGAGGTCCTTTATTTTGATTGAATACTCGTCTTTGCTTAGTAGGTCGTCAAAGGCATTTGCAAGCAAAACATTCCATATCTTTCTCTGTAGTAGAGATATTTGGTTAGCCGAAACCTGAATTGCACCGCTATGCTTTATAACCTCTTTTTTTTCCAAGGGCGTGCACCTTTTTTATTTGATATTTAAGTATTTATAATAATTAAATCTAATAAAGGTGTCAAGTACAATATATATTACGGACACCTTTCATCCTGTAAACGGACACCTTTCATCCTGTAAACGGACACCTTTCATCCTGTAAACGGACACCTTTCATCCTGTAAACGGACACCTTTCATCCTGTAAACGGACACCTTTCGCCCAGATACAACATTAAATTTCAGCAACTTACACCTGCTAAAAACTATACAAACTTTACAAACTTCAACAACGTATAATACAAGCGTTGTTGTTTTTTGGTGAAGATAATTATGTTTGCCAAACACCATTAAATTATTTGATAACAACAATTACAGCAAGTTACGGGCTATGAATAAAAATGGCCGGAGACCCCTTTTTTAAAAGGAGAATCCGGCCCATCTTTGAAACCGCAATAAAGATTAATTCCAGAAAAAATCCTATCGCACCCTTAGACCCCTTCGCCCTCTGTTTATCAACAGACGGATAACCATCGCTTACACCTTGTCAGGGAGCCACCCCTGCCGCAGATGCCTTATGCTTAACACAAGGTCGGTCGTATCCGTCGCCCATTTGGGGGGTTACTACGGGCCCTCCGTGCCCAATACAGTTAGTAACTGTACAGGTTACATCGCCGATTCAGTTCTAACACGCATTAATTGGTTTAGGGCCCCGCTGTGCCATGTCTTTCATCGCCAGGACTATTCTTCCTGACTTGAGTATCTTTCGCACTACGAAGTGTCACAGCTCGTGCTACTACAAAATTACTCAACATGACTTTCAGACGCGGGTTCATCTGTTTCTTGCCCATGCCAGTTCGGATCGGGGTCGCCCCCTTTACGCCGTCTGCTATAATCGTATCTTGCTTATATACTGTTGCCAGCAGTTTTCGACAAGCACGACCGACGGTGTCCTTGCATGTCATAACATCTCAGAGAGATATTATCCCACGACCAGGGTTGCCCTGGCAAACGCGTTAGAACCTATCCAGTCGCACCACATCTTGACATCTTGTATGTTAGTGAACTCAACTTAACTTTACATCCCAAAATTGGGGTAGCTTGTTAAGCTGGTTCCCGAACCGGACGGGCAACTTTCATTGCATCCGGCTCTCCAGTACGCCCTCGAACTTAACTCCTGACGTGGCTTATGTCAGAAATATACGGCTTGGCAGGCCCGTTCGAAGGCTAGTGCTACACGGTTTCTGGAATTTTTTTAACAATGGTATATATAAACAGGCTATCGCCTGGAAAAAATAATAATCCGCACTCATTGTCAAATTAACTTTATAGAATGCAGTTGTCAAAGATCGCTGCTCCCTATCGGGAGCTAACGTGGGTTTTGATTCCGCTGAACCCATAATCAGCGCTACCACATCGTGGTGTTGTTTTTAGCGATAACATGTTAACTATATATACGCCGTAAGCAAAATTCGCAAGCTCATTTTGCCTATATATATCCACTTCTATACAAGGAGATAACTATCTCATATCAATACAAGAATTAGATTTAAGATTTCGTTTAAACAGACGATAATATATACATACCAATATATTACTCCCGGAGGAATAATCAAATGCTCAAGAGGAAAACAGATATGAAAAAAATAAGCATTACATTTCGGGTGTCATCTGATTTATACGATAGATACCAGAAACTCAAAAAAGATTGCCGTAAATATGGCTATGTATTTGCATTACAAGATGACATTGAAAAAGTCATCGAAAAAGAAGTTCAAAAAGCTGAAAAAGAACTGGACGAACTTGCCGGAAAAGATGCAGTCCATGCCGATAATCAAAATTGACGATATAAGAGCAAACGAACAAGATATATATCTTGTCAGGCGTGCGCAGGCCAAACTTGCACTGCAAACTGACTTCAAAAATCTTTATGAATATTACCAGCGCGATAGCTTTCAGAGAGTCGCTAAATACCTCGTGGAAAAATATTGGACACAGTCAGTGCATTCTGGCCGAGCCATTATCGACTTGGTAACAGAGTTATATATCGTTTGGCTTGCACTGCTTCCTATAGCATGTCGGACCCAGGGATATTATCGTCCGGGATGGGGCAGCTCTATTTTTTTGTCCTGGTTCCGGGCGCATATCAACAAATATGGCCGCTACCATATTGGCAGGATACCCCTTTCCTGGCACAATCCTGTTTTGCAATTTTCTTCTGTCGGCATCAGCGATTCTGCATTTCAAGACCTTTGTTCGGAATATTTATCTCATTGCCGTGGTCATACGGCGCTTCCCATGTTTGCCCGGCTGATCTTCGGGCCGTTTGTTTTCCCCGACCCGATCAAGCAGGCGGTTGACACCGCCAAAAATCATAATTGCGGCATTATGTGGTGGGAAGATGAAATTCTATTTTTAAGCACAAAGACTTTTGATTTTCCGGGGCTTCACTGGCATGACTTACGCGTTAAAAAACAAGACGTCCTTCACTGGACTATATCGGTCGAGAAGGGCAAGCTCCAAGCTTTGGTTAGAAAACAGATTATCAAGGACATCAAAAACAAGATTGAGTCAGTGATTAAATCTGATTCCACACCGGCTCACAAGATGGTGCAAATTAACATTCAACTCAAAAAGTTTTATTTCGTAGCAAAATATACGGCGCAAGCATCCCGCCAGGCCGTTGACCTTGACAAATGGGCCTGGAATAAAGTTGCCAAATCTATCATTGCAACAAAGCCGGAGCTAAAAAAAAGTTATTACAGTCTACGAAGTCAAGATTGGGATACAAATTTCAGGGTTGGCCGAAAGTCCCTCTTCCTTGACCGCGATGTAACGCTACAAACGTGGGTTTCGATGTGGGCCCCAAGGAGATGATAATATGTGTGAAATACTGCTGAATTTACTGCAGAGGCTCGGCGGCGAGGTATTGTTTAACATTATGTGCGTTATTGTTGGGTTTGTAGGGGCATATATATTTTTGTTTCTTCGGGCCCCGAAGATCCTCGACAGAACTTATCACGATAAAACAAAAGCAGTCATTGAAAGCTATGAAAACCGCGTCAAGGAAATCGTGTCAAAACTGGAAATGCTTAGCAAAAACATACAGGGATTTTATGATTTGCGAAGAGACTACGAAAGGCTTGCGGGGGAAAACGCAGAGCTTCACAAAAGATTAAGAAAAGCAAGGGAAAGAATTTCAAAAACCGAAAACGTAGGAGGACACCATGCCAATACGCCGTAATTTAAAGGCAATCAAAACAAATGAATATTTTTATGATACAGAATATTTCTGGATACACGTTCAAGATGGAAATATTGTCCATTGTAACTTCTACGAATACCCCGTTGAGGATTATCACCAAATACTTGAGCTTTTGTCTTATGTGCAAGCGGTTGTCGCGAAAAGATCGGTGGAAGGTACAACGATGATAGGCGGCAATAAATTTGATTTTAAAACCGTTACTAAACATGAAAAAAAAGTCCAGGGGAAAGACATAACGGAATGGTCGCTCAGATGTGTTTTCGACGGCAAAGAGACGTACCTTGACTATCGCCAGTGTTATATTGTTGTAGTTGGTTTGCAGAAATGCCTCCAGTTTTTTACAGCGAGGCCTAAAAAATAGTCTGTCATGAATGTATAATGTTAAGGCTTTTGCATAACCCCAAACTGTAATTTATCATGCTAAACTAACCCAGTTTTTTCACGAAAAGCAGTCCACCTGGAATAAAATATTTCCTATCAAAAACTGTTATACGGTTTTTACTGCTACCAATACTATATAAATAGCCAATTTCTTGAACCTGTTTTTTTTAAGAATATAGTTATTTAACGCTCCGTTTCACCCGCCTGCGGATAGGCAAAGTCAGACACAATTAAAACCAACGCCGCTAGCAAAGAGTGGTTGAAAAACGCAGCGATAGCAGGTCGGGTGCAAACGGTTGTTAGGTGCGATTCTGAGGACACAATGAATACTGATCTCATTCATTATATGTGGAATTGACTTTTTCAAATAACCTGTATTGGACTACTGATTGTTCGGCTTCTTGGTTTTTCTCAACTACAAGTTCAGGCGGGGATGATATTACTTTATTACGTTTCTTTGGACGTTCACGCCCTCCATCCTCTGGCAATGGCTCATTATCTTCGTCATCATCCCATAATAGACCCGGACGCGGGATTTTATAATATACTTCTTCCTGTGAGCCATTAGTTTTGAGATTTTCTTCGTTAAACCTACCTAATGCAGCCTCTAAATATTCTTCAACAGTATCAACACATATCCAATTACGTTCCAATTTCTCGGCTACTTCGCCAGTTACACAACTACCAGCAAAAGGATCAACAACTAAATCGCCTTTTTCAGTAAGCATCCGAATAAAATATTCGGGTAATCCGGCTGGATAACGAGCCGGGTGCGGTTTAATATTGTGAGCAGCGCAGTATCTTAAATAATAGCTATTACTTTCCGTATTTGGCAATGCTATTAAATTAGGAGGAATAGCAGCTTTATTATTGACCGAGAACTTCTCACTAATGTCATGCCCGGAAGGTCGTTTTTTGGCTTTGTAACCATTCTTGAGTAAATCTTTCATACTATCACTATATGGTTGTAGTACACGACGGTTACTGGCTTTTGGATAAGGACTAGGCGATAACCACCAAATACAGTTTACAGCATCTTTCACCCTTATTCGGCGCACCGTTACCCACTCAGCAGGTGTAGGTAACTTTGAAGGATTCCACCAATAAAATTCTTGCGCTAAATGAAACCCCATTTCTTCGCAGAGCATTATCAAGAGTTTGAAGTGATATAGACTTCTGGTTGGTTGCCCTTTTACCCAAGAGCCACCAATATCAATGACTAAACTCCCATCTTCCTTTAAAATACGTTTAAAGAGGTGTCCAAAGTTTCTGAACCACTCAATATAATCCGTTGCATCAGCATTTCCGTAATCTTTTTTACGAACTAAGCCAAATGGTGGACTCGTCATAATCAGGTCAACAGAATTTAGCTTAACACTTTCCTCTATTACCTGTAAAGAATCTCCGTGAAATATTTTTCCAAACTTTGTACTAAAATAAACTTCTGTCATTGCTCTGCCTAAAGTTCCAGTTTTTTTAGCTGCATTGCATACTTTGCTTCTCGGTTAAGCGCGTGAATAATAAAAGAGGGATTCTTTACGATACTTTCCACATCACTACGATCTATCATAATGACAGCTAAATTGGAATCGGCCATGATTTTATTTGCATATTCTCTGGCCGCTGACCCAATCTCACCCGTGCTAACCATAACGATAACGTTACTTTTTAACATATGTGTCAGGCCAACTTCTTTGGCAACATCATCCAACCGAATGCTGGAAGTATTTTTACATTGGATTTGCCACCTAGAAAACACTAACCGGCTTGACTCAAAAATCAAATCTACTTCAGCACCACCTGTCATACTGCCACGCAGCCTCGTCGCCACATAATTGAGGTCTATGATACGCATAAGTTTGAAAGCCAAAGCCTCCAATGCCAAACCTCGTATGTGAGTACTTTTGTCACTCAATTGATCGAGTATCTCTGCCAATGGCTTACGCAACAAAGGTCTCAAATCTGAATAAACTTGTTGCTCAAGCTGCTCCAAAACGGGCAAAATAACTTCTCGCTTTAACTTCTCGGTAGGGTAAACAAGGAATGGTTTTGCACCTCGTCCGGGGGATTTTGTACCACGTTCCAAAGTAACATAGCCTGCATCTCTGAGCGGATACAAAACGGTTTTGGGAAGCATTTTTTCATTAAACTTGACACCGTAGGTAGCAGATGCCAGTTGTTCAATATCATTTGAGAAATACGACTCCTGTTCACCTTGATTTACCAGCGATTTAATAAATGCCTTCTGCTCCGGTGTCAATTGAGCCAGAACATCAAGTTCCTCAGAGGCAACACCGGTAAGCTCGATTAGCCTTGTTTCATTAACACGCCATCCTTTGGTAAAGACACCAGCCTTTTCTAACCATAATCTCATCATGCTCGGATGCTTACCACCACGCGGAAAATGGATACCCCGTTCTTGTAGCCACTCACGTAGTTTTACAAGATCAACTCTTTCACCAGAGGCTTCCATATCCTGTACGCATTGAACCAAAGTCAAACCGTGTAAATTGAGCAAAATGTGCTTGGCAAGTTCAGCATACAACTTACCACCCGCATCCCGAAGTTGGTACAACAGATCACCAAAATCAGTAAACCGAATATCATCATCTATAATCTGATAGGCTTTCAAACCGAGCCTGAGATTCATTGCAAGTTTTTGCTTATTTCGTTCACTGGTTTTGTTATCTTTGAAGAAAGTGTCTTTGATGGCCTTCTCAAAACCAACTTTATCTCCCGGATGTTGGACGATTAATTCCAGTACTGTGGGCAAATCAATCTGGTTTGGAGAAAATTCACTGCCAAATGGCAAATCACTTTTGGGCATTTGCGGTATCTCTCATCGAGGTGTTATCCATTATCTATTTTATAGTTTAATTCGCATTAAAGCAAACAACAAAGTATTACTGAACACTTGTTCGGTAAACAACAAAAACCACCTTGCAAATAACGCAATGTGGCTTGTTTTTACGCACCTAACATTTTCTTTTAAATTTCTTCTGTATTTAAAAGGATTATATATAGGCGAACAGGAATGTCAAGGTGTTTTATGCCAAAGAGCCTTAGGTTTAGGTTATTAATTCGGTAAAGTAATTCAATTTTGATTATTATACAGAGATTATATAATCGGAGAGATTGTTAAAGAATTATGGAGCTTTTCTCTTTATATTGCTTTGTTCTTTTGTGTCTTCTGCAAAAAGGTTGTTCGAAAAGCAATAGTATTTGAAACGGCAACCATCTTTTGCCATCCATATTATAAATTTCGATTGCGCACAAACCATTTGTTTTCTGCTCACCGTTTAGCACCGGCGTAACTTGCTGATATTATTGATTCTCAAAACGGCATTTTTGAGGGGGTTTTTTGCTCACCTGTTTTCTTGGCAATGTTTCTCTGATCTTGGAGGGGACGGTAAACAAAGCGGTCAGAAAGAGCGAGAAAAGGCGTTAGGATTGTTTTTGACACCAATGCAATAGTAAGTGCCGTCCTTCCCCAAAAAAAGCAATCCTGGTCCAATTTCAGGCAATGGATTTGGGTACTTCCGCTTAATTGACATTGTAACGATTGTTCTCTATACTAAATTACATAATTACATAAATACATTAACCATGCAAAACAGCTTTAAGATTAAAAAAGGAGGAGAACACCCGATGCCATGGGCAAAAGTATTAAGAAGCGGTCAAGTCACCTTTCCGAAAGAGGTAAGGGAATCATTGAACCTCAAAGAGGGCGATATCGTTGATTTCCAAATCAAAGGCTCTGAAGTAACAATCCGACCCAAGGTTATGATTGATAAAGAAAAGGCCGATGTTTGGAAAATGTTCGATGAAATGCATAACAAGATGAAAGGGGAAGACCCAAAGAAGGTTGAAAAACTGATCGAGGAAGCTATCAGAGGGGTAAGAAAGAAGAAGACAGCATCCAGGACAAAAAAGAAATGATCAAGGTTGTTTTAGACACAAACGTTCATGTTCCTGCAGGCCATAAGGGAGGAGCTTATTTGAAAAGGATAGCCATATACGCCAGGGTGTCAACCGACAGGCAGTCAACTGAATCGCAGCTTAACACCCTCCGGGAATACATCAAAAAACGGGAATGGAATCTTTTCAAGGAATACATAGACGAGGGGTTTACCGGGTCCGACACAAAGCGTCCTGCTTTCAAAGAAATGATGGCGGACGCCAAAAAGCGAAGGTTTGACGTGCTTTTGGTCTACAAGCTGGACCGCTTAAGCCGGTCACTGAAAGACCTCATAATCACACTGGATGACCTTAAGTCTATGGGCGTCGATTTTGTATCTTACGACAACGGGCTTGATACCACCACCCCCACCGGCAGGCTTATCTTTCATGTTGTAGGATCCGTTGCAGAGTTTGAAAGGGAGATAATAAAAGAAAGGGTTAAGGCAGGCCTTGAAAATGCAAGGCGCAAAGGCAAAAAACTCGGCAGGCCTCCGGTATCGTCTGCGCTGGTTGAAAAAGCGAAGCGGCTGAGAAGCCAGGGAATGTCTTACAGGAAGATAGGCTTGCAGCTGGGCATTCCGGAATCAACGGTAAGGGCAAACGTAAAAAATATTTAAAGCATATTTTATATTGTTAAAAAAATCGAATATTGTGTTATAATAATAATCGGTAAGCGTTCTTTGAAATTTGAATATCTTGTTATGTCGCACAAAAAGGAGTCAATAAAAGAAATGTTTCAGAAACGTTTCTTCATTAACTATCCGGAAGTTGAAAAAGCTGCACAACCCCCCTTGCAACATATTGAAATAATAAAAGAAAAAGTGGGGGTGCAGTAGGAATTTAGACCTCATTTAAAAGGGATTGCGACGTAAATTCTGCCATTTGGTTCTCCAAGCAGAATGTCGTAGGAATTTAGACCTCATTTAAAAGGGATTGCGACGGTGTTTTCCCTTTTGGGCAATTGCGTTCACTTTGTAGTAGGAATTTAGACCTCATTTAAAAGGGATTGCGACTCAATACCATGACCGTTGCCCAGCATACATGTATCAGTAGGAATTTAGACCTCATTTAAAAGGGATTGCGACTTAAGAACAATAAGTTTGCTTATTCCGTGCCCATTAGAGTAGGAATTTAGACCTCATTTAAAAGGGATTGCGACTCGGAGTACAGGGCCCATAAGCCCTTGTTGTTCTTCGTAGGAATTTAGACCTCATTTAAAAGGGATTGCGACGGGAGAAGTTGGAGCTTATCCCACTGTTACTGTGTAGGAATTTAGACCTCATTTAAAAGGGATTGCGACTCGAAACACAACGGTGGAAGCACGCTATTCGCAATCTTGTAGGAATTTAGACCTCATTTAAAAGGGATTGCGACTAAACTATCTGTCCGCTATTCCATTCCCGTTCAGTGATGTAGGAATTTAGACCTCATTTAAAAGGGATTGCGACATAAGAACGATTAACCCGCTTTCAAACTTTACACATGAGCGTAGGAATTTAGACCTCATTTAAAAGGGATTGCGACACTACTTATTACTCTTATCTACTTACCCCTGCCGAAGTAGGAATTTAGACCTCATTTAAAAGGGATTGCGACCTGTATCAGCCGCTGCAGCTCCGTCTACTATAAGAGTAGGAATTTAGACCTCATTTAAAAGGGATTGCGACTTCGCAGAAGTGAGAGGGTACCCCTATTTTAAACACACGAGTAGGAATTTAGACCTCATTTAAAAGGGATTGCGACTGTGCGGAGTTCCACTCTCTTTCACTGATTGGAGCACTGTAGGAATTTAGACCTCATTTAAAAGGGATTGCGACACTTCCTTCAAATTCATCCTTTTTTCTCCCTTTTTTGTAGGAATTTAGACCTCATTTAAAAGGGATTGCGACACGATTTCTGCAAGCTGTGTTGCCTTAGCCTTGTCGGTAGGAATTTAGACCTCATTTAAAAGGGATTGCGACACCTCTTTTAGAAGGTCGAGAGCTTCAAGAGCTGAGGCTATTGTAGGAATTTAGACCTCATTTAAAAGGGATTGCGACTTGGTCGTTAAAACTACAGTAATCGGTTGTTAAAAAGGAAATCGTCATGAAAAAAACACCCCTCGCGTTCATTGCGCTCGTCTGCGCCTTATTATTCCTTTGTTTCCGAGCGTCTGCTTTTGAGCTAACCCTTAACAACGCCCCCGCCCAGGTGTATTTCTCGCCAAATGGCGGAGCAACTGATGCAATAGTAAAAGAGATAAACAGTTCAACGATAGAAGTTTTGGTGCAAGCATATTCGTTTACATCAAAACCCATAGCCCAAGCCCTCGTTAATGCAAAGAAGAGAGCGGTTAATGTTGAAGCGATATTGGACAAAAGCCAGAAAACAGCCAAGTATACGTCGGCCACATTTCTTGCCAACATGAAGATACCAACCTATATAGATTCCAAACATGCAATAGCCCATAACAAAATTATTATAATAGACAAAGAAACTGTAATAACCGGCAGCTTTAATTTTACAGCCGCAGCAGAGGACAAGAACGCCGAAAACGTGATCATCATCAAATCAAAAGAGCTGGCCGCTCTTTATATCGACAATTTTTTGAAGCACAAATCGCATTCCGAGAAGTTGTCGCCGAGATACTAAATGGCAGAAGCAGAAGAACACAACAAAGGATATTTTATGGACATTATAGAGGAAGAAGACGGCAAGGCCTACGCAGTGTTCTATAACGACAAAGGCGAACCAGTAGGCAAAATTCATGTTAAGCAGACAATTCAACAGTGGCTGGAAGAACACAGGAATAATTAAAAGATGCGACAGGGTTTAGCATCGAAGACCTCTCGGGGCTTAAAGTGATTTGAACATTGTTGATCTTCTTGTTTTTGAGTGCTTCGATTGCTTCCGGAGGCAGCTTTAAAATCGACACCATTCTTTTAACGTAACTCATTGATTTGCCTGACAATATCCTTATATTAGTCAAGTTGACTACCGTGAGGTTTTCTGCGGTTTCCGGCTTCATTTCAACCTTTGTTATGTCCCTTATCATCCTGTCTACATCTATGTTGTCCTTCTTGGATAAAAGCTTATACAAATCAAAATATCCTCTTGCCTCATCGTACGGATTAAGGTCTTTTCTTTGCGGGTTTTCCGTCAGCCGTATAACCATTTTCCGCCAAACATCGAGACCACGATCTCGGCAGAAAGCGGAAATATATTGCAAAACATTATTTTATATATTATAACTAAGTAAGTTACTTACTTAGTAACTTACTAACTTACTTATGATAATAACCATCGGAAATACTAAGGGCGGCGTAGGCAAAACAACGATAGCCTGCAACCTCGCCGTATGCGCAGCCCTTGACGGCAAAAAGGTTTTGTTGATAGATGCTGACACCCAGGGATCTTCGATGGCTTTCAGGGCAAGCAGGGAAAGCACGGACATTAAAGCCATGTCCATCACCACCCCGACACTACACAAGGACTTAAACGGTTTCGACAACATAGACCTTATCATTGTTGATGCCGGGGGGCGTGACAGTGCCGTTTTCCGGTCCGCCATACTTGCTTCCGATCTGCTCGTTATCCCTTCCATGCCGTCACAAGTCGACTTCTGGGCAGTTAACGACGTGTTGGATCTCCTGAGAGAAGCACGGGTTTATAAAGATATAAGGGCGTGCTTTCTTTTAAACCAGATGCAGCCGAATACCACCCTGTCAAAAGAGGCCAAAGAAGTGATTGACGGGTTTGACGCAGACGTTAGGCCGCTTGAGACTATCATCAACGCCAGGATAGCATATAAAAAATCTTTCGGGGAAGGCAAAAGCGTGCTGGAATGGTCAGATGTAAAGGCAAAGGAAGAGATTACAAGCCTTTATAATGAAATTTTATCCTTGAGGTAAAAACATGACACTAAAAACAACAAAGCCAGGTATAGACCCGGATGAATTTATAAAAGGTGCAAAGGCGGATCGGCAAGACAATGCTTCAATTCCTGCTGATGATGACCTGTTCGCAAAAAGCTATAAGACCTTTCCGGTTAAGCTGCCCCTTAAGCTTAGGGATGCCGCCGCAGAGAAGGCAAAGGCCTCCGGTCTTAGCCTACACGACTACATACTTGTTGCGATAAAAGAAAAGATACAGAACTAAGGGTGGACAAAGTCAAGTTTTTGCATATTAAAGACCCCAAAAACGGCTAACAATTCTGAATTGTTTTTGTTTCGTAGTTGTTGTTTTCATTGAGATTTTCACTATTTCCCTAACAGCTGGGGATGTCTCGTTTTTTAGCCTTGAAACGGGCATTAACCGGCTTTAATTTTCTTCTAAACCTGTGTAATATACTGTCACAGTATTTAAAACACAGATACAGGAGGATTAATTTGAAGGGGAAAAGATTTATTGTATCAGTATTATTATTGGCAGTTGTCTTTATTAGCTCAGGCTGTTCATCCACTGCAACCATGCTTCAGAATGCGTCGCTCAAAACAAGAGTTGTTATGGCAGAACCAATATTTCTTGACAACAGCAAAACCCCTAAGACCGTATATGTTCAGGTTAACAATACGTCCGATCTCAAGGGTGTTATGCTCGCACCCGTTCTCCGTGACCGCCTGATCAAAAAAGGTATGTCTCTGGTTGAAAAACCCGAAGATGCAACGTGGATAATCAACGCAAACATAACATCTTTTGTTTATCATGATCCTGCCGCCAGCATGGGAAAAGAAATGTCATTAGCAGGAACAGTAACGGCAGGTGTAGCCGGTGCAGCACTGGCAGGTAACAACTCCGCCGTTCTGCCTGCCGCTATAGCAGGGGCAATCGTAGGTAACGTTGGTGGTGCACTGCTTGGAAACCTTATATCTATAGATGCTGTAACAGGCAAAGTGGACTTACAAATAAAAGAGAAAATTGATAAACTGTCAACATCATTCTTTTTTGTCCCTTTTTCATCGGAATAAAATGTCCCTTTTTCATCGTTTATTATATCATTCATTGGTCTCATCCTCTTTGACTGATTTTGGTGGAGGACCAAAGACACCGGCTT
>Ga0302244_1000617_pt1 | contig 26455 bp, 12 predicted proteins | sample AAG_UR_Phe_MG_FD_193513 | JGI IMG/M metagenome (GOLD analysis project Ga0302244, IMG submission 193513) | Enriched activated sludge microbial communities from anaerobic digester in WTTP, New Holstein, Wisconsin, United States - AAG_UR_Phe | ecosystem: Engineered > Bioreactor > Anaerobic >... | reverse complement strand
TCGACCTTGTATCCTGGTTTTGCGCATAGTTCAAAAAGCGACACTAAGGGTTCGAGGAGTTTTGCCTGGGAACCGTGGAATTTGGGGAGTATTTTTTGCAACATTTGTATGTCAAGTACATCGTCAATATTAAAATCTTCTATTTCTTCCTTTGCATTTATGACAAAACGGGATATCTCATTAATTACCCTGTAACCGAAATGAAGGTTATAAGGAGAGAGAATATCGAGAATCTCCTTGAAGAAGTTATCCAAGTATTCTTTAGCTTGTTCATAATCAGCCCTTGAACAGAAAGGACTTTCATCGCCGGATGGCATTAGTTTATTGATAATGTTTGATTCCCTTAAGACAAACTCTTTCGATTCACTGTAGCCTTTTGAATAACTTGCAATATTTACATCGTTGAATTCAATTACATTTGCCCTGTCCAATACCTTGGGGCTGAACATGTATGTTGATTCGTCCACATTAACAGTACCGGTGAAGAATACATTTGGCGGGATATTGAGCCTGCCTGGTATTTTTAAACCGTTGTGCGCATCGACCTCTTCTGCATGGTGAAGGCGTATAGGTTCTCCATTGGGATTTGAAGGTGTCCTGCTTTCCATTATGCTTAAAAAATCAGAGAAATACTGCTCGACTTTTGCAAGATTCATCTCGTCAAGGATAATGAAGTATGGCTTGTCGGGGTTTTGGGTGGCTGAAAGCAGGATTTCTGTTACAACAGTGGCGTGATACCTTTCGTCAAGGAGGTTGTAATAACCCAGCAGCCCTCTGTTGTCCATCCAGTCAGGCCTTACCGAAACAAAGGCAATTCTCTTCGAGCTCTCCTCCTGGGTGTCATCCTGACAGATGTATTCGGCGAAGATCTGGGCAATTTTTGTCTTGCCGGTACCTGATATGCCGGTTAGAATAACAAAGGGCTTTGTTTTTAAAGACATGAAATAGCGGGCAAGAATTTCTTTGGGGAAGAAATATTTTTCTTTTCTAAAGTATTCATAAATATTTTCTTTGGATGCGCTCATTATTAATTCTCCTCTTTCTTCTTTTTGCTCCGCAATATTTGTCTCTGTTTTATTCAATTCTTCATCAATGATTTCGACAGTTTTACCCTTATATTCGATAACCAACTGTTTGAATATTTTTATTACATTCATATATTCTTTTGCAAACGCATCAACTTGATTTTCCAGCTCCTCGATATTATTGTAAGGCATTGAAGCTTCTATCCATCTGCCGTTAGGCCCACTAACATTAAAAGAATATCCAGTTTGTTTTTTAATAAATTCTTTATTTTTATTGAATATTTTCATTAAAACTTCCTTAGCCTTATCAGTATCAGCATTTACCCCAATATAGAAAGTGGGATCATTTTTATATACCCATACTTGAGCTGAGAGGGCAGCTATTCCTAATGCAACACGTAAAGCTTGCCCTTTATAAACGTTAACATGGATAGATGGATCTGTTTTCTCGATAAGTATTTTTATTTTTTCTAAAATCTTGCTTTGTTCATTAAAAGTAATTTGTTTTTCCATAAAAATTAATTCTCCATAATTGATATTTCTGATTCTTTCATTAAAGAACGGCTGCACTTTCTCCAGGCGTTCTCAAAATCACTGCGTACTGGCAGATAATCTCCCGCGTTGCCATCTGAAAAGATTTTTTCAGAAATGCTTGATTCGCCACCAGAGTCTAATTTATTCAATTCTATGATAATTTTTCTTATATAATTTAAAAAGATAGACATATTGGATTCTGTGATAGAAGGCCCAATATTTTTTATTGCTATGTGATATTCATCAATCAATTCTTTGCTTACATCTAATGTCTTATAATTAAAAGGTCTTGCAAATAAACGATTTTCTCCGGGCCGATATTCCATTAACGCCTTTTGGCTTTTAATATCTTTAATCATAATACCAGGTTGATCTTTATAATCCTTGCGCAGATAAACGTATGAAGAATATTCTTGAACCATATTTATTAATTCTTGAACAAATCTTCTGACTATTAAATTGCTATAATCATTAGGATTCCATGATAATGGCATATTACTATATAAGTCCTTTTAAAAACAATTTGAATTTCATTATTCACTCTCAAAAGAGGCTCATCTGCTTCTGTGTTTTGATTTTTGCCAGTTCATACCTTAATGGTTTGCTTTTTTTTACAATCAAACCATTGTCTATTGCTTTCTTCAACCACACCTTTGCTTGAGACTCCTTTAAACCAAATTTATCATGAAGTCCGTCTGCCTTCAAAGGTCCTTTGGCCAGCATTTGTTCAAGCTTTAAGCAGAATATCTCATACAACGATTTATCCTGCCACTCTTTGTTTTCTGCTCTTTTATCCTTCTCGTCCTCAGCAGGGAGGTCTTTCTGCATCTCTGAATAATATGCTATGTGCCGTTCCGCAACACTTTGCATAATACCTTGGTCGATCGATTTCCTGTCAATCACCGTCTCTTTTAAAATTGTATTTAAATCAAAGTTCAATACTTCTTTCGGTAACCATTTACCACCGCGCTGTACTATCGAAGAATTCCCTGAATATTTATCAGCACTCTGCTTAACCCAAAGCGGTACCCACCTCTTCCTCAAGTTTTCCAGAGCTCCGCTCCATGTCCCACCGGTTGTACCCGAATGAACAACAATTGTTGCATCGGAAAGACAATAGATATACTTGTTCCGGGACATCGCATTTCCAACATTAAATCCGGCTTCGGGGTAAAATGGTGAAATTAGGACAAGATTCAGCCGTTTCAGGGCGTTTCTGTATTTTTGTGAGAATACCGCTTTAAAAAGGCTATCAGCAAGAACACCCACAGCTGTTCCATCATTTTCAAGAGCAGAAAGAATGGCCGTCTCGTCAATGCCACGTGCACCACCAGATATAACCGATCTCCCTGAATCAACCAGTTTTTTCCCTAGGATGCGGGCAAATTCCAAATCCTCGTTTTTGGCATTTCTTGAACCTACAACACCAATGCCGCTCGAATTCAATAATCTCTTGTTTCCACATCCAAACAAAACCGGAGGAGAATGATTTTTGAGACGCTCTTCCAATAGTTTGGGATATTCAATGTCCGAACGCACTAAAAACCAAATTCCAACCCGCTGCCATTTTTCAACTGCCAGGGCAAGAGCTGTACCCCGATTCAGCAAACGTTGAATTCTTTCTGTTGAACATTTTTCATTCTTCCACCCATGAAGCAGCTCTACGGGTTCACCAGTCAATAGATCGCCTATCTCCATCCCCTTATCATTAAACCAATCGCAAAGGCTATTCCATTCGCTGATGTTAAGCGGTTCAGGGTCTCCTTTCACGATTTTACTCAAATGAGCAGTTAAAAGGAGAGCTACTTGTGTACTGTTTGAAATTTTTGTCATTTCTTTATCCCCCTGCGGTCGACGCCAATGCTAATGGGTATACCCTTGAGCAACCAACTTTCCTTAAAAGTGCAGCTGTCACCGCCAAAGTCCACCCTGAATCTACAATATCGTCAATCAACAATACAGGATCTTTGAGGTGTTTCCCTCTAATGCCAAAAACACCATCAAGATTACGACATTGGTAGAAACGGTTATTTTGCAACTTCTGAGGTTCATTCTGTTTGATTTTTTCAATTACAGGCAAAAAGGGGATCTGCAATTTATTTGCAACCCGGCGCGCAAAATCAGGAACTAATTCAAGGTGTATCAACGATGGCACACATGTTATCCATAAAGGAGCCGGTGTAGGTTTCCATCTTTCCAAGATCATCTCTACAACAGCATCAACGAGGCTATCATCGAAATGCCCTGCATGTTTATTGGCAGCTACAACATGCCCCCAACCGGCGTCGCCCCATCGCGACAAAATTCTTCCCGGTTCTGATGAAAGACCCTGCTTTTCAAAGTTTCCATGAAATCCGTAGACTGGAAAAGCATCTTTCGGGATCAGCTTCTTAGGTTCCAGTATCATCTCACCATGACGAAGAAATTCCACCGCTGATACGCCGAGAGCATGGGGATATCCCGATGGCAATGAAATGTCAGGCAAGCAGTTAGCGCATCTTCCGCATGAACTTTCATCAGGGTCATTTAATGCATTACGAAGAAATTTCATCAGGCAGTCCTTGCTATCGATATACCGCTGGACCTCTTTCCACTCATTTAATCGCTGACTTGTGAGAAAGGCAATCCTTTCTTTGTTTATATCATAATCGGATGTTGTCCTGAACCATTTAGTTCCTTCCTTAATTACGGGCGCCGGATTATCAACCCGAATAATTTTTAACACATGTTCGATCTGGGACTGCCTCAAATTAACCCTTCCCTGCAATTCCTGAATAGACAATCCGTCAGATTCATCCAGTGTATTCAGTATCTTTTTAACATTATCTTCATCTGGAAAAGCCGACCTCCAGAAATACTCATGAATTTCCTTGTCCTCATCCCCGGAAAGCAGCACACCATACGCATGCTTAATTGCCCTGCCTGCCCTGCCTACCTGTTGATAATAAGCTACAACAGAGCCTGGCGATTGAAAATGAATTACAAAACCAAGGTCAGGCTTATCGTATCCCATCCCGAGTGCGGTAGTGGCGACAAGGACTTTTAAATCGTTCCGCAAAAGCCGTTCTTCGAGATTTTTACGATATTCGTCTGAATTCGAAAAATTAGGGTGTTCTATGTCTGAATAATAAGCCGCTGCGACAATTCCATTCCTTTGAAGCCAGTTTGCCACTATTTCTGCATCTCGTTTTGTGAGAGTATACACTATACCTGTTCCATTTAAACGAGGAATCTGCTCCGCTAGCCAGGCAAGCCTTGCAGCCTGATCCTTCAACCTAATATTTTGCAGAGTAAGACTTTCCCTTATAAGCGGTCCCCGCATCACAAAAATATCACCAAGCTGATTTTTAATGTCCATGACAACTCTGTCGTTGGCGGTTGCGGTTGTACCTAATACCGGCATATTGGGCGGCATCTGTTGCAACACATTGACGATCCTCCGATAGTCTGGGCGAAAATCGTGTCCCCAGTCTGAAATACAATGGGCTTCATCAACGACCAAGAGTCCCAGACGTTGACCAACCGGTATAAGAATATCCTTTATGAACTCGTCATTCGATAGTCTTTCTGGAGATATGAGCAGTACATCTACCTGATTATCAAGCATCTGCCGTTTAATTGATTTCCATTCATCCTGATTCGTCGAATTTATTGTAACAGCGCGAATTCCGATTCTCTCCGCCGCAGCAATCTGATTTCTCATAAGCGCAAGCAATGGTGAAATGATAACTGTAGGACCCAACCCCCAATCCCTGAGTATTTTAGCGCTTATGAAATAAACAATACTCTTACCCCATCCAGTACGCTGAACTAACAGGATTTTTTTCCGACCATGAATCAGCGCATCGATGGTTTCCCACTGGCCATTGCGAAAGCTGACTCTTTCATCGTCCAATGCTACCCTGAGAAGTTCTGTTGCTTTTTCTATTGTCCAGACAGATTTCATTTATAATCAACCAATAAACAAATTGTTTTATTCATCATACTTTTTTAAAAAACGGTACGATATCCACCTGTATATAGGGTTCATGGTGATTATTCCGTAAAAGCGCCTGGAGATTTGGCTGCTTCAGAATCATTTTTCGAGCGATGTCGCGGTCGTTCTTATCAATGACGCCCAAATTATCTGCCATGATCCGTGCATCCTCTCCCTCCAAATGCAGAGCGATTTTTGTTCCCACAAGATCAAACGCGACGCGATCAAAATCCTTCGGGCTCTGAGAAGCCAGCAATAAGCCAACTCCATATTTGCGGGCTTCCCTGACCAACTCCGTCAGGGTTTCATCGTAGGATAGCTTATGAGCCTCGTCAATAACAGCGAATACACGGATTTTATTGGTCGGCCCTTTTGCCAGCATATCTGAATAGATCTTCTGAAGCATGAAACGGCTGACAGCAACCATTAATTCAGGCGTCGCCAAATTAGAAAGACGAATAATCGTTGTGTGACCTAAAATATCGTTGAACGTTAGATCATCTCCCTCATCCTGAAAGATTCCCGTAGCAAAGAGCGGTTCAATGCGCAGATTAAGATTGCGCACCGTTGCGCTTCCTACTTTTTCCTTTTCTTTCAGGATGGACCAGACATCTGCTATGGATGGCGGGTCATTCTCCCAGGTTTCTTTCTTTCCAGAAATAAAGCCTTTCACAGCATACGCCTGACTGATGGCATCCCTCAGTTCCGCATGTTGGATGTCACCCAATCCAAAGATCCTCTTCAGGCTGGCTGCTACCTGGTATACGACTTTTTGATAGTTCTGCTTCTTATTCGTTAATCGATCCATCGGCACTTCAAAGGGATTAATCGGGATCCCATCCGATGCATCAACGACTCGTGCCTCCGTGCGCTCCAAGAAGGTCTGGCCGCCGGAATCCCTCAGTTCCGCGTCCATATATTCGCCCTGGAAATCAAAGATGATCGCCGGAACATCGTGTTCGCAGAGGCTGTCAATGAAGGCACTGGCGGTCTGCGTTTTGCCAGCGCCTGTTGTTCCTACAATCAGTATATGCTGATTGGTCAATTTTTTTGGAGCTTGAGAGAAGGGATTCCAATGGACCGCTTTACCCGAATCGCTGTTCTTCCCCAGATAGATATTCAGATCAGTTTTTTGCTCTGGCGATATGGAAGTCTTTTCTTTTTTCTCTTCTTCTGCACCGGTTGTTTCTGCCTTTTCTTTTTCTTCGCCTTCTGCGGCCGTGACTCTTATGGTTTCCGTTTCTTCTGTTTCTGGAAACCTGCCGGATAAAGCTGTTTCATCACGCCTCTCCCCGGTTCCCTCCGATTCTGTGTCCTGTTGGTCTGGCGAACCAGCGTTGCCCCCTTCTTCCAGCTCGGGTTCTATTGACTCTTCGTCAACATCAAATAACTGGGAAATTTTATCCTTGCCGATGACATAAATAGCGTTCCCTTTATAATTTTCAGGTTCTTTACTGATACCCTGTAGGTTAAAGATGTACCCCGATTTCTCGAAATCCATATGGAAATCATTGCGAATAACCTTGCTGATTCCGGTCAGAATCTTTTCTTCATCCGAGGAGTTCTCCTGAATAAGTCCATGCCTGATGCAACGTTCAAGGTAGAATTCCAGCAATCGGCCAAGTTCATGATTTTGGATGTCACGATCGAAGCGATCTTTATCAATCTTTGGCTGAAACAGTGATTCAATAACCTTTTGCGTATCTTCGTTTTTAGAAACGATTTGTTCTTTCAGGCCGTATTCCTCTCCGGCCCCGGCGCCGCTTCTGAATTTCACTTCGACCAAGCGAAGCTTCATAGCATTCCCATCAAAACCGACCATCAGCAGATCGGACCGCTGTAATCTCAAGGTCTCATCCTGCACTTGCCGTTTATGCTCGGTGAACAGAGAAATATGCGAGTCAATGGGAATGAGTACAGAATGGGCTAAATCACCCTGATCTTCAAGGAGAAGCCTCGTCAGAGCAAGTCCGATGATCTCCCTGGCATCCTTGGGATTATTGATCAATTTAAGCGCCAGTTTGCCGGAAATGGATTTTAAGATATCCAAGATATGAACAGCGTGAAAGCCGGTTCCCGGGATGCCCATTTTCTTTAGACCGTCCTTGATCAGCCCTTCGATTTCACTCAGCCAGTAGGTCGAAACAATCAACCGGTGGCCCACACTGTCTAAGAATTCAGGGGTATAGTCGATGAGATAACTATTTCCGCTGGATTTGCGGGGATTGTCAAAATATTCGATCCCGAAATTCCGATCAATCGTCAAGACCCAATCAGAGTTCTCGTGGACGTGGTTGATTATATACTTATCGACTGCGGACAGTTCCAATTGGACAGCGGGAACCTCGCCCAAGGTTTTTCCCCAATTGAAGAAACAGGAAGAAAGCCGCAACATCCGATCACATATTGTGAATATCAGGTCTGCCCAGTTTTCAGTGTCTCTGATCTCGTTATTCTTATTTGGTATGATCTTTCTTGACCATGTGGCCATATCGCCCTTCAGGTCAAAGGCTGTACGGTATTCGGCGAGCAGATTATGCAAGCTGAAGCTGCCCACCCCTTGACCGATGGGTCGCGTAAGGACCTTGGTAGCGAAGCGGTCAATCACCATTGTTAAATGGCTTTCATTGATATTTGTATTCGTCCAGTCACTTTCCTTTACCTTTTTCTTGGAGAAGAGCAGCTTTGGGAAAAGGGGATTGGGATTGGGGCGAAGCAGTTCTTCATCCACATCCTTTTCCATGCCTTCGGCAGACAGATTCTCCTCGGTCAGACGATCAAAGGCATTGCCCATCATCTCGTAGCGCATGTCACCATAGAAGGCGACATCGTAGTTCATCTCCTTAAAGTCGTTATCTGACTGTAAAAGACGAATCGAATTGAGCACAACAAGACCATCGCCGGGATTAATGACATTCAGTTTGAGCGTGGTCACATACGGATGGTGCTTGAGATAACGCCATAGTTTATCAGCGATCTGTTCCGGCGTGATGGTCGTGATATGGCCGTTGTTGTCCTTGATGTTTAGAAGCTTGAATACATAGCTATTCAACTTGCGTATGTCTTTGGTATTGCTCTTCGGGAAGATACTCCAATAAAGGTCGAGATTGTCGCTATTGACATAGATTTCTCCATGCCCCAGGGAGAGGGCGGAGGGGATATTGAGAGATGTAATTTTGGTAATCTTCTCGGGGTTCAGCAAGCGGTTAGCCTCTTCTTCTGTGAGGCCGTTGAGGCAGTCCGCCCAATAAAAAAGAAGATTCTGATATTGCAGCATCCACAGGAGGCGCAAGGGGTGGGTCGGGCATAAAAGAACCGCTTCCCCCTCATCCTCCGGCGATCCCAGGCGAATATGAACCGTATCGAGGTGATTGATCATTTGATAAAGGGACAGGACATTATTGATGTCGCCGTCCGAAGTGGACTCCTCAAGCCTGCGGTAAATATCATCGAGGATGTTTCGATAAGCTGTGGCATAATCCTGGATGAGACCACTGAAACTGCGAAGATCCAATGTCTCCACGACGGCAAAGGCGTCGCATTCCTGAAAGGATTGGAAGAGGCTCTTTCTAATTTCAAAAAAATGATTCAAAGAAGGGATGGCGTGGCCGGATAGGGGAACAGGTTGAAGGTCTGCCGCCTTCAGAAGCGGCATGTTGCGGGCATCGATCCGCCAGGCGCCGCCATTCAGGGGATCGGTGATATTGCGCCGCTCGATATCGTACAGGACGCTGTTGATGACAATTCGGTAAATATCCCGGTTCTTCAATTTCAGGCGGTAAAGTTTGGGATTGCCTTCCTCCCAATTTTCGCTGTCTATTTCTATGGTTTTACGATGCTTATGGGCCGCATAAAGAAACGCCTCAGCGCGATTGCGGATCTTTTTAATCTTTTTCACTACAGGATCGATGCTAACACCGCTTTCGATCCAGAAAGATTCACTTTCATCCTTGTCTAACGTAAGCCCGGCGCTGTCTTTTGCGTATATGATTATCTTAGCGGCGCAAGACTCCCCTTCCTCCAATTCGACATCCTTCAAACCCAATTTGAGAGTGCCCCGTCCTTTTTTTACAATGCGCCGGAGCAACTCCTCCTCGGCATTTTCATCGTCCGTATCCCGGACGACAGTGACCAGGTAATGACCCAATTCATCCGGATTCTTTGGGTTTGTTTCCCATTTAATATGGATGGGATTGGCCGGGCTGGTGCTGGCAACGAGATTGCTGCCTTCTTTGGTCAACCCTTTGGCCAAGGTCCCAGTTTTCGGGTCTTCCAGGGGTTGGAGATGGATTTCAATTTTGTCTTTGGCAATGTCCTTGAAGGACCACTTGTCAAAAGACAATTGGCTCCGCCAGGCAGGATCGACCAAGATCTCTTTGAGCCATAAGTTCGTCTCTGTGGCATTCCGCTCGCGGAAGAAACGTATGAGGTTTTGAGCGAGATTGTTCTCATCCGGTTTGAGTCCGTATTTTGAAACCAATTTTTCGATGCTTTGAAGTATTGTGCGATCCGGGTTGCTTAATTCCTCCACACAATAATAGTTCCGGTCGATCCTCGTCTCGACGCCCTCCTCATCGAGTTTCAGGTCCGGGATGAGATCAACCAGGTGGAGATAGGCACCGGCATCCTCCCATCCGGCACCGTCTTCCCTCAGCGCTAAGAGATATTTTAGTTGCCGATCCACAGATTGTCGTTTTACGGCGGATTGATCCATAATCGTTCTGGCTATGGATTGGAGCGGTTCCCCTAAACTGGCAAGAATGGTCCTGCAGTGAGCCCTCAGGACGCCCGTCAAATCGTAGGTCTTGAAGGTGTGAATGTCGTAGGAATCTTCCGCAGGAAGTCGCAATCCTTGGGGGATAAAGGCGACCAAGACCCCGAAAGATTCGCGGTTCCGCTTCTCTATCAAGGCGCCGCTTTCGATCTCATAAGGTTCATTGACTTGATCCGTCAGAACAAAAGCTTCCACGTCATGGTCTTTCAACTCTGGGTCTTCCCGGAGTTTTTTGCAGGTCATGACCATGACCTCGCAGGGAAGATATTCAACCCTTTGGCAATGATTCTTCTCTTTCGTCAGCAGAAAGCCTCGCAAGTGTTGATAAACGGCCTGGGCCATTTCCTTATGGTACATTTCTTGATAGAGTTCGATCATGTCAAACCTCTCGAAACATCAGCCTGATCTGGGCTGACTTATTGGGTTAAAGCATCCATCAATATCTTTTGCGCCTCATATTCCAAGCGAATCGCCTCGGCGCGTTTTTCATAGGCTGTACGGACCAAGTCACCTATGGCTTTCTGTTCCGTTTCTGACGGCAAAGGTATGAGGACCTTTTTAACTTGTTCAGGTGTAATATGGTCTACGACAGAACCATGCCTAAATCTCAAGATCTGATGTTTCCCATATGGCGAAGACAAAAACGCATATAGATAGCCGGGATCGATTTCCTCCTGATTTGGAACGGCACGAACAATGTCTTCAGTTGCTGTCCAGCTTTCGTAATTGCCCATGACAAGGCACGTCCGGCCTATCGTGCCTGAGCGGGTAATCAGAGTCCATGAAACTTCCAGCTTGAGGTCATCAAGGTCTGACGTTTCGCTGAGAGAAATATACTTGAGATCCGTTGGTCGTATCTGGATGATATTTTTCCCCGACAGGAACGGGATGCCATATTCTTTTTCCACATAATTTCTCTTAAAACGTCCGCACATGAAAACCCTATCCGTCACATCACCGATCGTCTTCACCTCCGACTTACATTGCCTGATATTTTTGATGGCCAGTTGCGCCTGAAGATTGTAATAGTGGGCATCAAGGCGATATTCAGAACCAGAGTGGTTATTATGGAACACCTCCGAAGAAGAAACTGTAATTGATTCAATAGCACCTTCGGGATCATATTGATCAATTTTGTCTTTTCGCAATTCAGACAGACCATTGACTTCGTGAAGCATGGAATTGGCTTCCGCAAGAAGATCATCACTTTCTTCTCGAAGATTAAGAACTTGATTAATTTTTAATTCTAATTCACTGATGCAAGATTCACTTGGTAATGGTATCTCCAACCGCTTGAGGTCATCCTCATAAATGTGGTCTATAACTGAGCCGCTTTTCTTTCCGATTATTGCATCCTTCATCCACGGCAAGCTTAAAAAGAAGTATATAAACCCGAGGTACCCATCATGCGGTATAACGCGAATGGCATCTTCCGTAAGACACCAGTCATCCCACTTTGAAGGAATAATCGCAATGTTTCCTATCGTGCCTGATCGAGAGACAACAATCGTCCCTTTTCTAACAACGTATGACCCCCAATTTTTACATGAAGCTTTTGAAATAATACTTGGTTCAGGATCTACTTCCATCATCTCAGAGCTTGACAAAAAAGGGATGCCGAACTGGATGTCTTCAATATAAGTTCTTGTTAAAATGGGGGGCATAAACACTTCTGCAAGATCAGATAAGGCAGCCATAGGTAAATTTTTTGTCTTAACATCATTAATCGCTTTCAACGCTTCAGACGAATATGCTCCCGCATCAAGCCTGAATGCATTGCGCAACACATATGAGGACAAGGCTTCTGTTACCTGCGGCTTAAACAAACCACTGAATGCATCCTGAGTCATTGAATCACTGGTCATTCTTTACCCCTAAACTTTTCAAAATATAGCCTGGCAATTTCCGGCAGGTCATCATCCACGATGCGTCCTGTAGGCTCCACGATAGGCGAAAAATCTAAGACAGTCGAACGGGCATATTTCTGATATAAGTCGCGCCTGATGATTTCTCTTCCTTCCTTATCCCTTTTATAAATCGTATTTCCCCGACGATCTTTCCCCACAGATTTAGCAATGGCCATAAAAATGGAATATTCGGGCGGTTTACCGGAGAGGCTCTCCGCCAATTTTTCCTGATCCGATTTGCGGCGTAAGAAGAGGACACTGGTTTGCGTTCCTGTCCGAGGCAGGAACATTTCCACCGGCAGATCCACACTGGCCAGGACCTGGCAATTGGACATAATCCAATAGCGGACATACTCCAAATCTGGATTTCCCAAAATACCGTCGGGAAGGACAATGGCCATTTTTCCGGTTCCCGGTTTCAAGAATTGGAAGCAGCGCTCAATGAAGAGGATCTCCGGGGGCACGCCGGTCTTGAGGACACCTTGCATCATCCAGCGATCACCTTCTTTAATCCAGGCATGCGCCAAGTCGTATTGCCCCAGGATTTCACTACCCTCAACCTTGATTTTAGTGCCGAAGGGTGGATTGGTGATCACCATATCGTAACTGGACAATGTAATCTCCGCGGCGACCTCTTTTGGCCATGCCGAAGGTTTCCAGAGAGAATTGACGGAGTAGATTCCTCCTCGGCCATCATTGTTCATGACCATGTTCATCTGGGCGGTCTTGGCAAGGTTGGCGTTGAAATCAATGCCGAAGACATGCTTGCCCGCCTGATGGATCTGTTCATTCAATGCCCGTTCCTCCGCTTCTGTCGGTTTATCGGGGTTTCGCCATCGCTTTTTTTCTGCCAAGCGGAGCTTTTCAGCGATGTAGTTAAAGGCAACGACAATGAAGCCCCCTGTGCCGCAGGCGGGATCGAGGATGCGGTCGCCCGGTTTGGGGTCAAGCATCTTGACGGCCATCTTGACGAGGTTGCGGGGGGTGAAAAACTCGCCACGCGTTCCTTCCAGTGTAGGTCCGACAATCGTTTCATAGGCCATGCCTTTGACATCAACCGAGGAATGGAGAAAATCGTATTTTTCCAACTGCGCCACAATAAAGGTCAAGACGTCGGGTTGAAAGCGGATGTCCGCGGCCAGGTCATCGAACAAGCCGGTAAACCCAGACCTTTTCTTAACGGACTTGAAGAGTGCATCTATCCGTTCCTTAACGACAAGGTGACCGGTGGGCGTATTTCGTTCATCAAGGGTGCGGATGGCAAATTGCGGGCGCCCGCCTTGCTCTTCATCCTGGATCTTTGCGAAAAGGACCTTTAGAAACTCCCAGAAAATCTGTTCCTTGGAGCCGCCTTGATTGGCATGGATAAAATCATGGCATCGTTTGAAGGCATATAACAAGTTGTTGCCGGTTGCGCTTCTCAGGCGGGAGCGATCCGTTGTAAAGATCGAAGCATCATCCTCGCCTTTGCGGGGAAAATCGTTGACAGGAAAAATATCGACGTCAAACTTTGTCTTCTTCTTTTGGAAATAGATGGTTTCAATGCCATTGGTCCAACAGGCAAATAAAGCGTTTCCGCAAGCGGCCAGAAGCTTTTCCAGATCTTCGGTGCCGCCGGAAAGGTCAGTGGGCTGGGTTTTCGGTTTGGCCACCATAATCAGAATATACACATCGTCCTGATTTGACTTGGTGGATTTCTTTTCGTGAAAGATAGCGAGGGAGGCTGTTCGGGTTATTTTTTTTGAACCCTCCATAACCTTGACCTTGAAATCGACGGCAATATCTTCGGCAAGGTAATTGTATTCCTCGATCAACGTCCGTTCAAAGTTTTGCCGGATCTGTTCTGTTTCGCTGTCTTTCCTTATTTTACCGTCAATGAAATCGACGATTTTCCCATCGCTGATTTCAGGTTGGTCTGTAAAGCTTTTTGTCATGTATCTCCTCCTGCTAAGGCTAAATTGTAAATCGAGGACGAATCACCTGCGAATTGGATGCATCCGATAGATCCGTATAAAATCCCAACTGACGCAGGCGGGTTTTCAGGGCGTTGAAATTGTTTTCCAATGCCCTTGCCCCTTCGGGAGTGTCTTCCGCACCACTGTTGCTGTCGATCAACAACCCGTATCGTTTTCGCAACCACTCTACGAAATCGGTGATGACAATAGGATGTGTAAAAAAGCCCCGCTTGGGATGATAATCCACTACTGATAATTGGACCAAAAGTTCCAAGAGTTGATTTCCCAAAACATACTTTCGTTTTCTTCCTCGTCCGCCCATCAAGAAACCGCTCTCCTTTCCCATACCGCAGAGGGAGGCGAGTAAAGATTTGTGGTTTCTCGACCGGGTGTCGAACGTTTTTTGTGTCACGATCTCGATGAAGGTCTCAAGGGGCGACATGTTCAAGTCTCTAATGGCTTTAATTTCCGGGTCTAAATCCTCATTTTCTTCTAAAGAGATGATTTCGGCCAATCTCATCCTAAAAAAAGCATCTATATCCTTATGTGAAAAGAATTTGACCAATTCTTCTATCGAACCTGTGTATCCTGGGAACGTGGATGCAAATTCATCGACCTTTTTTAGTTTGTAATGAGAGGAAAAATAACGATACATGACCGCATGATGATTGGCTACTTTATCTTTGGCCATGCGATCGCATTCTTTGTCCTGGCCGTTTGTTAAATCGACAAATATATCCGGCTGAAATTCGCATTCTGAGAGACGATCCAGGTTTACCATATTGATGACTCTGCAATGGCGGCAGCGGTATTGCTTTGTGTCTGCCAGATGATTGATCAAGCGAAAGCTCTTTAAGCAGTAAAGGGCGGCATGGAAGGCGAACAGCATGATCAGGTAGTCGATCAGTTCCCGCCTCGGCATGGAATCTTTATAAACGAGGAGCCGGGCCGTATCGTTTATGATCAGTTGCCTTTGAGCGAGACAGATGAAATCATGGGGCGCGATCCTCTTCTTTTTGTCGACTTTATCGACTTTGAAATCGTTGAGAAGACGGAGCAAGAACAACGTCTCGATGTCGAGTTCCGACGCCTTGCTCTCATCGATCTTACTGTCATGATCGCCGAAATCTGTGGTGCCGATCGTCAGATAGGGTAGAAGAAGGCTTGCTTCCCCCATAATCAAATCACTGTCCTGAAATACATTGTAGAGGAATTTGCTGAGATCACGGTCCTGGCTGCGGATGCGCGGATCAAGCAGCTTGATGGTGGCCATATGAATCGGCTTCATGTTGGCAATGCGCGCTTCACCGTCGCCGCTGCGACCGACCTTGATCGTCGTGGCAAACTCATTGGCCAGCCAGTCTTCAAGGAGTTGCCTGCGATGGGCATCTGTTGTCATCCCTTGGAAGTGGGTTGGGTCATCTGCGATCAATTTAACAAGGCTTTGGGGATATAGTGTTTCTTTCGTTGTCGACGTAATCGGAATGCCTTTGGTCCTCATCAACACAAGAAAACGGGCAAACGCCTGCTCCAGGATGATATTGTTTGCGTCGATGGGCATGAGTTTATCGAAACGAAAGGCCTTATGTTGTTTGTTTATTGGCATCATCCACCTACCTTGGTCATAATCAGATTGTTTACAGGATCTTTCTTGATCTCAAACAGGGTTGAATCGTCATCGGTGAGAAAGATCTTGTCTGGCCTCTTTGAGGCAATTCTCCTTTTGAACATTTCGAGATTGAGGAAAAAGGTCCGCACTTCGCTGGCTGCAGGAATATAACCTTCTCTGATGCGACAAAGGACCTCAAAAAGATCAATCGGTATTTCGAGTTCAAGAGGGTCCTTTGTATTGGCGCCTATCCCGACATAGCGATAGTACAAAGCATTCGGCGTATATTCCAAAAACTCTTCCTGAAAACCAACGTCTTTAACGATAACCTTGAAATCCGAAGCCGGGAAACTATAAAAACCTTTGGTATTGGCTTTTGTTGTTGAGGTGGAACGGAGGCACAGATTTTCGCCGCCGATGATTTCATTATAGATACGTTCCGACTTACTGATTGCCAGCGTCAGATCGTTTCGCAGTTCAAAATGCGCGTCCTCCCTCGCATGGATAACTCGATAGAAACGATCAAATTTTTTATAGGGAAGAAAATCCTTCCATACGGGGAAGCCTGCCGCCTTCATCTGCTCTTCCGCACTCTCGAAGAAAAGCTTTCTCCTTATCGACTTGTGGTAGCGTTGGGCGTTGTTGTGACGGACAGGGTCATTATCATCCGTCCCTTGGGGCATATTCGCAAACAACTGCTTAAGATAAGGCTGATCCTGTTTTTCTTCGTGACCGGGGATAAGAACCTTGACGCATAATTCATCATCAGGTCCGTGAAAATGAATAAAGTTGTCTAATTTGGGGTTGGATGCAAGAGAGACATCCAGATCGCGCATCGTTTGTGCAAGTCGATCTTTTTCGTCATCGGGAAACACGGCGTTGTAATAAAAGCGATCTATAAGACAAAGGCCGCGATCCAGATCTGCCTGTATCTGATTACATGCATATTTATTGATGAGAATATACGAGAGAAAGGATCGAATATCGCGAACCGTAACATGCCGAATTTTCTTGAAGAGGACGGCATAGAAAAGCTGTTTCAACCGATGTCTTACGAGAGGCCCCAAATCCGTATGACTAAGTGTCTCAATGTTGTATCGAATATAACAGCATCCGGCATAAGAGCAGTTTTCAGGTTTACAGGCACTCCAAAATCCCAGGGTACCATCTTCATCCAGGAACCTATCAAGGATCAGATCAAAGATTGAAGGTTCGTTTTCGTTGTCACTTACCACAGACCTGAGGTTCAGGTTGATGAAGATCAAGGATTTATGGGGGGTGAAGCTATCCCAATTGAAGTAATGATGCACCTGCTTCCCCAGCCAAGTATATTCCCTTTTGTGAAGTATGAAATCTCGTAGCTTCCCCTCATTGATGGCGATAATTTTTGTAAACGCCCCCTCTGGTTCCGCAGCTCCCTCCAACTCAGAGAAGAATTCTTTTAGAATTTGGTCATTCTTGGCGCCTTCAAAATCTTGGCTTCCATCATAGAGTGTCTGATATTTGATCCCGTCCATCGTGTAGGTGCAGCCGTTATCTGTCTGAGCGGCAAATGCCGCTCCTTGCTCCTTGGCTAAGGCCTCCAGGCGCTGAATATAGGCTGTTTTCCCATCACCGGCATTGCCTGTCAAAACGACTAATCGTGTCTCCGGTGCGTAGATGCGGGGGGTCAGCTTCAGGTCCAGCTTTGTATCGACATAGGTTTGCTGATCATACCCCCGTGTCCCGGCGGTGCTCAATTCACTCTGACTGTAAATCGTCAAGAATTTTGTTACATATGGGTTATGATTTCCCGCCATATCAGCCTCCGTCAAACTTCGTGTGAAAAAAATTCTCCCATTGCTTTTCAAGATCCCTGATTTGGCCGTTTTCTGCAAAGCTGTAATAACGGTCATTGCCAATAATCAAATGGTCCTGCAATTTGACTTTCAGGGCTTTCCCCGCGAATACGAGTTCGCGGGTCAATTGAACGTCGTTGACGCTCGGTTCAGGATTTCCGGAAGGATGGTTATGGATGATGGCGAAACTTGCCCCCGCACCCCGCAGGACTGTCACTAAAACTTCACGAACGTAGGTGCTAACCTCATTGACCGTTCCCTTCGCCAACTCTATTTCGTCCTTGATTTTATTCTTCCCGTCAAGCAGAACAACCCAAAAGGATTCTTTTTTTGCATCCCGCAGTCGCGGTAAGAAGATTTCTGCCAATTGCTTGGCATCTTTTATCAGTGCATTTCCCCTTGATTTCTCGGATTGAATCCGTTGACCGATTTCAATAGCCGCCAGTATCTGAGAGATTTTTGTGATCCCCAGCCCCTTGATTTGCTTCCATTCAGCGATGTCCACGTCAGCCATGTTACGCCATGTACTAAACCGACTTTTGATCTCATGCCCCAAGTCTACGGCGCTTTTCCCTTCAACGCCGATTCTGAGAATGACCGCCAGCAGTTCGGAATCTGAGAGGTGCTTAGCGCCTAAACGAAACAGTTTTTCCCTCGGTCTGTCATCTTTAGACCATGTTGCGATGCCGCTGGGTTTACAATACCTCTTCATAGTATCTACATCTTAAGTAAATTAATAAAATTACTCGATTCAATATAATACAAGGCTGACAATTCAAGTGGCTCAAGGTGTGATAGAGAATTTCTTATCTCTCTTAAGACAGATATCAATCTTTTAAGCTCATAACTAACTGGTAAATTATCGCTGGATATTTGTTTTTCTATATGCCCAATTTCTAAGTCTTTCCAATCATCAATTATTTCCCCAAACCTTGTTTTGAAAGGAACATACAAGACATCTTTTAATATTGTCAATATTTCTTGCCTCCGCTCCTCAACAAAAGGGAACATAATGCCTATTTCAGCATTCCAAATTCTTTTGCTAATCTCACGATAATCTTTGTTCATTGCAAGGGCTGCTGAATGAAATTTTCGCTCACCATCAATTAAGTTAATTTTGCCGTTGTGCCAATCATAGGATAGATTATAATTATTATCAACATCCCACTTCATATCTTTTGCATATTCCTCAAGAACCAAATTTGGTTCAAATATGTATTTATTATCGAAGTTCATAAAATAGCTTGCAAGTTTTGGATCCCAAAGAGAAATGCTTGATATAACCGAAACTGTTAGTTTTTTTAATAGGCGGGGTATTTCTTTTTCTTTTAACATTTCATTAACAAAAAATAACATATCAAAACTATCAACCACACCGTACCATTTTCTTTTGGATAAACAAACGTCTTCTTCAGGAGCTTTCTTGCATATCTTGCCTACTAATGGTATAATAAAAATCGTTCTTCTTATCAGTGGAACCGATCTGCAAGCTTGTTCGTATTGAATTAAGAAGTCTTTCCAAAAAACCCAATTAATTTCATTTAAATTTTGAAGCCAAATTACTCTACCCATGAAAGATTCAACATTGCAAAGATATTCAAATTGATTTCCTATAATAATTGCATCTCGTATTCCAAAAAAAGATAATATTTTCTCATAAGGAGGGTCATTATTTTCAATTTTTATTGTACACCATGAAACTCTTTCGCTTTCATCAAGGCAACTTCTAATGCCATAATCCATACCTGCGGGTAAATGTTCTGGTAGACATAATATTACATTCCTTCCGTCCCTGATATCGTTAATTATTTTGTTTAAGAACGAATTAGGCCCTGGGAGCTGCCACCAAAATTTATTCATGATTACTCTATTAACAGGTAGATTTTAGAACACGATAAACAACAGGGTCGAGACGATAGGTATCATTACCAAGGAATTCAGCGAATCTTAAAAGATCGGCCCATTTAACACATTTCTCAATTAAATCAGGATCTGTACTATCCATAAGACTAACCAAATCTTTCAATGTTAATTGATTATCGATAGTAGCGAACTCTGAAAGAATCTTCTTCGGCAACTCACACTCAATACCCAACATGTTTGCAATATCAGTACTTGAGTCGTACCATGAATTAGAGAGTTCGGTGAGTATATCTTGCCATTTGTATAGCCTGTTCTCGTTTTCACATGCGTGATAGAATTCTTCAAGCAATATCGGCCAATTACCCGTTGTTTCAGTAATTAGATTTCTACCATTTTTATCTGTAGGACCAAAGTTTAAATCGCTCAGCCATGCTCGCAAAGCAGTATCATGCCATGGTCCCAAATTTATTGCGTTTATAGCCCCTGTTTTAAACAAATCTGAAAATACTGAGTTTTGATTGATTAAACTCCAAGTTTGTTTTGGATCTGCACAAAAAATAATTTTTACAAACGATAGTGCTGATGTAAGGCGATTTACCTTTTCTATTGCTTCTTTTACCCAAAGCTCGCTCCACGGAGATTGATTCGGTATAACAACTAGGGTTGTGCCTTCTTTTTCTCGTTTACTCAAGATTTCTAATCGTTTTGTAAATGTATTTTTATCTGGAATTTCGTCAAAATAAACAAAATGTTCCTTTGTGGTAATTGCTCGCAAGAAGGGTTTAAGGTTATTTAAACCAGTTCCTTTACATCCAAAAACAATAAAAACTCCATTTTCATTTGTGAGAAGTTGTGATTCTTGCGAAGCGGTTAACGAACTTCTTTTGAAAGAATTGTGACCTTCCCCTCTTCTAAAAAACTTGGCTTCATATCTGGAGGGAGGTTCTCGGTCTTTTTCCAACGCAGCTTCAATTTCATCTGTTGTGCCCATTAAGAGTTTAACATTTGGACTTCTAAGCGCATATCTATTCTGTTCAGTTTGTCTCAAAATACCAAGGCCAACCATTTCATCGAGCAATACATGTATAGCATCTAACGAATTGTTATCTTTAAAGCCAGCAGGCCACCAAGAAATTGCAAATTTCCTGATTTGTGATACGGAATAACCTTCAATTGCAGCTTCTAAATCGTTTGCAGATTCAAAAACAAGCGCATAAGCAATTACTTCATATCGCTGGTCAAGTTGCAAGGTCCATAAAAAGCGATCTCTTATTTGTTTTCTTAGTTCTTGGCTTTCATATGCTTCTCTAACATGATTTTCTGTTATGATATAAGGAGGATTATTTTTTATGTCAAATCTTGTTTTTTGAAGTTCCAAAATATGTTTCAAAAGCTGATTGCAATACAATTGTATGAGGTTAGGATAATAATTTGTTTGTGAAAGAATTCTTGTTATCAAATCCGGTGATTCAAATTTATATCCGAGCGAAGAGAGGGGATTTTCTACAAGAGCTCTTGCTTCACGAATTTCACCATTATCCAATAACGGACCAATACACAATGGTTCACCATAGTGTGCTAAGGGATGGTTTGAAAGAGTGGTTGTGCGCAATACATTGTGTAATCCAGCAAATACCACCTTAAACCTTCGATTCGTTTCATTCATTAGACCTCTAATTTGATCTGTTTTCTTGTATTTGTTATCTGCATCGACTTCAAGAAACCTGTCAGCCTCATCAAGAAGTATTAAAATACTGCTTTCTGGATTAGCCTTAAGCCATTTTGAAATTTCATCACTAAATCTCTTGAAGCGAGTAAAATCTCCAAAATCATTTGGAAACACTTTGAAATCTTTCAATTTCATACCAATTACATTCCATAATGCATCTAACGAAGTTGTATCACCAATACCCTCTACTTTAAGATCACACCAGATAGCAATACGATTTTTTCCAGGCATGTGGTATGTCCTCTCAACATCCCTCAATAAAGCTGTCTTACCGATCTGGCGCCCACCATAAATAAAACATGATCCCATCGGATCCATAATTGATATTTTTTCCCTTTCTCTACCATAAAACATCTCTGGCGGAACTAAACCAGCCGCTATTGTGTATGGTTGCAATGAGGTAAAAGGAAGAGTACAATCAAACATTACTGGCAGTCTCGATCTTCTTTCTGCACAGAGATAAACCATTACAATCTCGTCGATAACTAAAAAAGTCCTCCTTCTTTCAACACATAACCTTGCAAAGAATCTTCTTGACATTTCGGTCATGCATCCGAAATAGAAAACTAATATGCTTGTGTTGTAATGAGTACGTCCTACATCAATTAAAATGTCTTCTTCTGAAGGTCTACCCCATACGCAAAGAACCCGGTATTTGCCTGCTGCATTTGATCCATAATGGGCAACAGGGCACTGAACCTTGTCATTTAATGGTTCTGTTACCGCATCAAGCCAAGTTTGGTTGTTATCTTCGTGAACTTTCACTTCAATAGTGTTAAACCCAATATAGTTCAGAATAGTTTTTGCGTTTTGTGATGTAATTCTATGAGCTTTTTTTACCGTAAACCATACATCAAGATCTTCGGAGGCTTGCTTGGCTATGCTTCCAGTAATTTGTTGCAAATTTAAATCTGCGAAACTATGTTGTGTTCTTATTTTGGATATAACTTCATTGGGCGACCTTATGGTTTCTACTAAAAAATCATAAAGTTTCAGAAGTTTTCGCGGGAAAAAGTCTTTAAACACATATTGTTTTAAATCTTCTTCAGGTAATGTTTGGTGTTTTTCAAGTAATTCGATGTATTCGTTGGCGGTTAGAACATCTCCTCTTTCGAGAAGCATATTAATGCGAGAATAAACATCTTGACTATTGTTTAATCCGAGGCTTCTCATCCTTTTTCTAACCCTATCAACTTCAATATTTTTGTTTAATTCAATCGTGCCTCTTATTTCTTTCAATTCATGATATGCAGATGGGAAAAACCTTATTTTTGTTAAATTTGAAGTATAGTATTCAATCTTAGATATATAAGCAATTCTGGCTTTCTCAAGAAGAAGGCCAAGCATTACAGCATCGTCAACAGCAGTTCGTGTTAATGTTAATTCTTTTTTAAAAATTTCCTGGTTATCACGAATGCCTTTTTCTTGGCTTTGTCTTAGATTGTTAAAATCAACATCATTATCGGAATACTCACCAATATAATGAATAATCTTATCAGTTGACTCAAAGTCACCTCGTTTACAGTTCTCATTAAAAGCATTGTAAAAACTATAACTGTCATTTTTGGAAACAAAATCAATGATATTCTTTATGAGCGTCATGTCATCACAAGATATACTCCAGCCCTCGGTTAGTTTAATTGCAGGTATTTTGAGTAATTCACCAAAAAGAAGAAACTCTTTTTGCTGCTCTTCCATGTCGAGAGGCTTTTCGGGGTTAAATATATCCCTCGCTAAAGATACTGTTTTCAAACAACAGCTAACCCCCGCCGAGATCATTATCTGTTTGTTTTTTTCTTTGAAAAGATTTAGTTGATTTACCAACGGGTCATGCAAAACTTCGAGAGTTTGTTTCAATTGTTCAATTTGTTTATCGATAAAATCTTTTTTATCTTTCGGCTGAGATTGGAATAGACTAATCCACTGACGTGCTAAGTCGCACGCTTCTTGGGTGTGTTTAATGAGTTGATTTAAAGCTTTACCTGTAATGTCATCACCGGCAAATCGTTTTAAGACTTTTCTATCTGTATAATCAATCAACTCTTTGACCCTTCCAGAATTCTCTAATTCATTTAGCTTTTCTACGATTTCATCAAGCGCATTCGGGTCTTTTGCCTGTATTGGTTTTAGTAAAGCGTTGATGTGACCGTCTTTTTCTAACCACTTGCGCCATACTTTTCCTGCAGGTAGATAGGTAAAGGTCTTTTGTGGTGCTTCAGAGACCCAAATTTCAACTTTTTGATAAAATGAATTAATTCTTTTCTGCCATACCGACTGGTTCATAACTTTATTAAGCGAACCCAGTTCTATAGGCTTATGCATATTGCCATATTGAGCGATTGCGTCGAGGAATTTATGCAAATCTTCTAAACCATCTTTAACCCAAAGGTCGGTAAGAATTGCAGGTGCACCTGTTTCCGGAGCTAACAAAGATGGTATTATGGTCGCGCTTGCCAGAAGAAACCGAATTGCGTGATTCCAGGTCTTGTTCTTGTGTATAAAACATTTGTTATTGTCATAAAAAGAAAATTCTTGTTTAAGTGATTGCGAAAGCAAACCATTTGAAAACCTTACATGATTTCCAATTACAATAGACTTGATTATCCAAGAGGGGATTTTAGCGTTATAATCCGGAAACAACTTTTCGACAGAGCTGGCCAGATGATATGCTAAAGGAATTTTATCCTCCGCTATTAAATGCCAAATAAGCGTGTGCAATTCAGGAACAAATTCATGCAAATTGTCAGGGTTGATTACCGATGCAATATCAACGCTATTGGAAAACGAATCAATATTTTTTGTTATTTCATTATTTTCATCAAAAAACCTATCCTTTTCAATTTTTAATTTTTCTTCTACAACTCCTTCTATTGATGTTTCTTCGTCTTCTGTCTTTGTTTTGAACCTATTGAAATCTTTGTCGTTCTCTTTAGTATTTAATGGAATCTTATCTTCTAAAACATCTATTTCTAAATCATCTTTTATTTCTTTGCTTAGACATGTTTTATCTATTTGCTTTTCAATATTTTCTGATTCTCTTTTGATTTCTTCGGCAGATTCCTTTTTTTGACCTATTAATATTTTTCCGAGCAACATTTCATATATTAATGATTTTGCAATATCTGAGCCGCAAAAGGTTGCTAACTCAGACTCAATAGCAATTAATGTTTGGCTATTTCTTGTTTTTTTATTACCAATTAAATTATAAAACTTTAAAATAGGGTGATTTCCTCTAAGAACTGATTCTAATAATTTTTTATCTTTTTTTATAGATTCTTTTAGCTCATCTATTTTGTTTTGAAAAATTATCAAAGGCTTTCTCTCTTCTTCATCTTCAAAGTATATTTGCTTTATCTTATCTAATAGTTCGAAGGCCTTAGTATATTTATCTTTTTTCCTTTTATATTCTTCTTTTGCACGATATTTAAGACTGTTAAATAGCTCTAATAAGTCTTTTAATGTAATGTACCCATCTTTATTTTCGACTTCTTCTTTTGTAACTTCCTTATATTTAGAAAATAATTGCTTTTTTACCACTTCAAGCTTAATTTTTAGTTCTTTAATATCTTTATTAATGTCATCATCCGTTGGTAATTCGCCAAAATTTTTTAAATTTGTGGCTTTTTTTAATAGGTTATCTGATTTCGTAACGTATTCGTTCTTAAGATCCTCAATAGATTGTTTGATATCGTGCATTTTAGCCTTTTTTATCTCAGAAATATCATTAATCACTTCTTTTATATCTTTTATTGATTCATTATCTTTACATTCAATACTTTCTAAAATTCTCAGAAGTTCATCTATATCTAAGTCAGTATCAATATCTGGGTTTGTAATTAATGCGCCAAAAGCAAGATATAAATTTTCCCAATCTTTATTCTGTATAAATATGTCTATTGATTTTTTTAAATTATTAAATATTTTTTCAACTGATCTTGCTAAATTGTCCTTACTATCTATGCCATCATTTTTACTATATTCTGATATTTTATACTGAAAATCTATGCCTGCCCTTTTAAGAACCAAAATACTTAACAAAAAAAGAAATAAATTTCTTGCTTTATTTATATCGATTATTTCTTTTGGTTTAATTAATTGTATTTTAGTTTTTATATATGCAAGAATCCTTTCTTTTGATTTTCCAAAATAAGATGGCGCATCCTTTTCGCCCAATATGCTGAGCAAAATGAGTATGTTGTCTTGATCAAATGAATTGATTATCTTATGGATTATTTTTTTTGATTTGAGGACATTTAAAAATATTTTTCCAAATTCTTCCCTATTATTTTGAATTTCATCTTGATTGTCGTTTTCATATTCTACAATCATACCAATCCCCCATCATAATTTTATCTGTTGCATTTTTTAAAATTACCTGAAATTAAAAATAATTTTACCTCCCCATTATCCCGTATACAAAAACTCTAACTCCAAGAAACAAAATGTTCAAGGAAAATCGCCATCACCTGTTATCCGCTATCACTCTTGATCTTTGACCATAGATAACAATGACCTTATCACCGATATTCAGACATGGGTCAGTCCCCTGGACAACAGTAATTAGGGAACCGTTTTCTGTCTCAATGACATATTCCATGCCCTGTTGTTGAGTTGCCCCTTCTTCTGCCATACTCCCGATAATACCGCCCACAACAGCACCGCCGATCGCCCCTATTATGTTTTCCCTTGCTGCCCCTCCGATAGCCGAACCTGCAACACCTCCGGCTGCAGCACCTGCAGTGGCTCCAACCCCTGATTGTGATCCAAGTATATTCACCATGCGCGCACTGATGACCTTTCCACGCACAGCCCTGTTGACCTGACCCACTGAACCTACCGCATAGCTGTCGGGCGAGATGTTGCGCATACAGCTGTAAAGGGCACATAAAGAGACTGTGATGGCCAATATTGATATAAACCTGATGGTCGTTTTCATTGTTCTGCCGGAAACATGGGTTTGGTCATATCTACCGACTCAAGCGCCTGAAGGAATTGCAGAATATTGTTCTGAACGGCACGGTTGACTGATTCTCTTGCACGTACAAAACCGAGAAATGCATAATTGAAGGGGCATACCCCTTCAGAGTTTATTGTTGTTGTAAAAACGATATCCCCGTTTGACCTATTGACTATGTCGTATTTAGCAGATGCCTCGGTAGTCATGTTGTGGCCGAAGGCCGGTGCATCAAGCTTAAGCACCTTGACAGACAAAGAAGCCCTGTTCGTGGAGTCATCATCAAATATA